>Ga0307515_10017024_pt1 | contig 13278 bp, 11 predicted proteins | sample 17_EM_MG_FD_194513 | JGI IMG/M metagenome (GOLD analysis project Ga0307515, IMG submission 194513) | Populus trichocarpa ectomycorrhiza microbial communities from riparian zone in the Pacific Northwest, United States - 17_EM | ecosystem: Host-associated > Plants > Roots > Unclassified | place...
CGGCTGCATCTTGTCGTCGAGCACGCAGGCCTGGTAGCCCGGCACCGCGATGCCGGTCGCACCGGGGCGCGCGTGGTCTTCGTCCGCGGCGATGAAAATGTGCAGCATCTCGGTTGCGCCGATGCCGTCGATCAGCTCGAGGCCGGTCGCATCGAACCACAGCTGGCGCGTGGCCGCCGGCAGCGCCTCGCCGGCCGAGACGCACTTGCGCAAGCTGCCGCCTGCCGACACGGCGATCGCCCGCTCACGCGCGCCCGCAGCCATCGCGCGGAACGAGGTCGGCGCGGTGAACAGCACGGTCGCGCCGAACGCCGGGATGGCGGCCAGCAGCTCGTTCGGCGAGGCCTTCTCGATCAGCACCGTGGACGCGCCGACGCTCATCGGGAACAGCGTCAGGCCGCCGAGCCCGAAGGTGAAGGCCAGCGGCGGGCTGCCGATGAACACGTCGTCGGCCGTGGCGCGCAGCACGTGCGGCGGGAAGCACGCGCAAGCCGCCATCACGTCGCGATGGAAGTGCATCGTCGCCTTCGGCTGGCCGGTGGTGCCGGAGGTGAACGCGAGCAGGCAGGTGTCGTCGGCCGCGGTGGCGAGCGTCTCGAAATGCGCGCTCTGCTGCGCCATGCGCGACTCGAGGCCTTGCACGGACTCGTCACCGAAGAAGACCGACTGCGTCAGCACGCCGGTCTGCGCCGCAGTCGCCTCGAGCTCGGCGCGCAGCGTGTGGTCGCACAGTGCATGCGTGACGCGGCCCTTCTCGATGATCTGGACCAGCTCCTTCGCGCGCAGCAGCGGCATCGTCGCGACCGCGATGCCGCCGGCCTTCATCACCGCGAACCAGCACGCGACCAGCATCGGCTTGTTGGCCGCGCGCAGCAGCACGCGGTTGCCGGGTACCAGGCCCATGTCGCGCACCAGCACGTTGGCGATTCGGTTGGCCCTCTCTTGCAGGTCGGCGTAGCTCCACTGCAGACCGCCGGGCGCACGCAGACAGACACGCGCGCCGCGGCCTTGTTCGATGTGCCGGTCGAGCAGCTCGGTCGCGCAGTTGAGCTGCGCCGGGAATTGCAGCTCGGGCAGGTCAAAGACGAACTCGGGCTGCTGATCCGGCGGCGGCAGATGGTCGCGTGCGAAGGTGTCGATGTGCGCGCTGCCCGTCATGCCGTGTCTCCGATGTCAGAACAAGGGTTGCGTGCGTCAGAACGCTGCGATGCCGGTGATCGCCCGGCCGAGGATCAGCGCATGCACGTCGTGCGTGCCCTCGTAGGTGTTGACCACTTCGAGGTTCACCAGATGGCGTGCGATGCCGAACTCGTCGCTGATGCCGTTGCCGCCGAGCATGTCGCGTGCCACGCGCGCGATGTCCAGGCTCTTGCCGCAGCTGTTGCGCTTCATGATCGAGGTGATCTCGACCGAGGCCGTGCCTTCGTCCTTCATGCGGCCCAGGCGCAGGCAGCCTTGCAGGCCGAGCGTGATCTCGGTCTGCATGTCGGCGAGCTTCTTCTGCACGAGCTGGTTGGCAGCCAGCGGCTTGCCGAACTGCTTGCGGTCGAGCACGTACTGGCGGGCGCGGTGGAAGCAGTCTTCGGCCGCGCCGAGCGCGCCCCAGGCGATGCCATAGCGCGCCGAGTTGAGGCAGGTGAACGGGCCCTTCAGGCCGCGCACTTCGGGGAAGGCGTTCTCTTCGGGGCAGAACACGTTGTCCATCACGATCTCGCCGGTGATGCTGGCGCGCAGGCCGACCTTGCTGTGGATGGGCGGCGCACTCAGGCCCTTCGCGCCCTTGTCGAGGACGAAGCCGCGGATCGCGCCTTCGTCGTCCTTGGCCCAGACCACGAACACGTCGGCGATCGGGCTGTTGGTGATCCACATCTTGGCGCCGCTGAGCGAATAGCCGCCGGGCACCTTCCTGGCGCGCGTGACCATGCTGCCGGGGTCGGAGCCGTGGTCGGGCTCGGTCAGGCCGAAGCAGCCTATCCATTCGCCGGTCGCGAGCTTGGGCAGGTACTTCTGCTTTTGCGCCTCGGTGCCGAACTCGTTGATCGGCACCATTACCAGCGACGACTGCACGCTCATCATCGAGCGGTAGCCCGAATCGACACGCTCGACCTCGCGCGCAACCAACCCGTAGCAAACGTAGTTCAGCGCCGCGCCGCCGTAGGCCTCGGGGATGGTCGCGCCGAGCAGGCCGAGCGCGCCCATCTCGCGGAAGATCGCCGGATCGGTCGTGCCCTCGCGGAAGGCCATGGTCACGCGCGGAGCGAGCTGCTCCTGGCAGTAGCTCGCCGCCGCGTCGCGCACCGCGCGTTCGTCGTCGGTCAGCTGCTGGTCCAGCAGCAGCGGGTCATCCCAGTGAAAAGAAGCTTTGGTCGCGGCCATCGTCAGGCTCCGGTTTGATGTAGTGAACACTGAATGATATGTCGAGCCGCGGGCAGTGCCTGCGTCATTCGACCGGGATCACGGCGGTGGCCTCGATCTCGACCTTGGCCCGGTCTTCCATCAGCGCCTTGACCTCGACCGCGCTCATCGCCGCGTTGTACGAGCCGATGATCTCGCGGTAGGCCAAGCCGACCTCGCGCCCCGCAGCCAGGTACTCGCGCTTGTCGGTCACGTACCAGGTCACGCGCACGATGTGCTCGGGCTTGCCGCCGGCCTCGCGCAGCACCTCGATGATGTTCTGCAGGGCCTGGCGCGTTTGCGCGACGAAGTCGTCGCTGTGGAACACGCCGTCGGCGTCCCAGCCGATCATGCCGGCGATGAACACCTGGCGGCCGGTCGCGGCGACGCCATTCGAATAGCCCTTGGGCCGCGGCCAGCCGGCGGGGAGAAGCACTTGCATGACAGGTTCCTTCATTCGTCGAATCAGTGGCTGCTGCTGCGCACGTCCTTCAGCAGCTCGCGCGCGATGATGAGTTGCTGCACCTCGGTCGCGCCCTCGTAGATGCGCAGCGCGCGGATCTCGCGGTACAGCCGCTCGACCGGCTGCTCGCTGACCACGCCCAGCCCGCCGAAAATCTGCACCGCTGCGTCGATGACCTGCTGCGCGCCCTCGGTCGCCGCGAGCTTGGCCATCGCCGCCTCACGCGTCACATTGCGGCCCTGGTCGCGCTGCCACGCGGCGCGGTAGGTCAGCAGCGCGGCGCTGTCTATCGTGGTCGCCATCTGCGCGAGCTTGGCCTGCGTGAGCTGGAAGTCGGCGAGCACGCCGTTGAACATCTTGCGCGTGGTCGCGCGGTGCAAGGCCTCGTCCAGCGCCCGTCGGGCGAAGCCGAGCGACGCGGCCGCGACCGAGGTGCGAAACACATCGAGTGTGCGCATCGCGACCTTGAAGCCCTCACCGGCCGCGCCGACGCGCTGCGTCAGCGGCACGCGGCAGTTCGTGAAGCGCAGCGTGGCGAGCGGGTGCGGCGCGATCACGGCGATGCGCTCGGCGATCTCGAAGCCAGGCGTATCGGCGTCGACGATGAAGGCCGAGATGCCGCGCGATCCCGGCGCTTCGCCGCTGCGGGCGAACACGACGTAGAAATCCGCGATGCCGCCGTTCGAGATCCACGTCTTCTCGCCGTGCAGCACCGCGTGGTCGCCGTCGATGTGTGCCGCACACGCCATCGCCGCCACATCCGAGCCCGCGTCAGGCTCAGACAGCGCGAACGCGCTGATCGCTTCGCCGCGTGCGACGCGCGTCAGATAACGCTGCTTCTGCGCGCTCGTGCCGTCGAGACTGATCGCGCCCGAACCCAGGCCCTGCATTGCAAACGCGAAGTCGGCCAGGCCCGAATGGCGCGCCAGGGTCTCGCGGATCAGGCAGATGGCCCGGGTGTCGATGACGTCGCTGTGGCCACCGTGCTCGATGCCACCGACCGCATGCTTCAACCAACCCGCCTCGCCGAGCTGGCGCACCAGCCGCTGGCATTGCGCGTCGACATCAGCGCCATGAGACGCGTCGAGGTGCTGAGCAGCCCACGCATCCAGCGTCTGCGCGAGCGCGCGGTGCCGGTCTTCGAAGAACGGCCATGCGAGGTAGTTCTGGTCACTCATGTCAGATGCTCCATTGGATGCGGCCCGGTGCGGACCTTGCCCGGCTCATCCGCAGGGCGGGTTTGGTGGACCAACGGCTGCATAAGAGGGATCGCAAAGGACGCGAAGAAGCGCAAAGGGCACCAAGAAAAGATTCAGGTCTTCTTGGCGTCCTTTGCGCCCCTTGGCGTTCTTTGCGGTCAAAAAAAACGACTCGAAGGCAGCCCAGGGCGCAGCAGGCGCCGAAACTTGAGAGCAGAACTTTCATCTCAATTGCCCTCGAACCGCGGCTTCGCCTTCGCAACGAACGCGTGATAGGCCCGCGAAAAGTCCTCGGTCAACATGCAGATCGCCTGCGCCTGCGCCTCGGCTTCGATGGCCTGCTCGATCGTCATCGCCCACTCTTGATGCAGCATCGTCTTCGTGATGCCGTTCGCAAAGGTCGGGCCGGCCGCGAGATCGCGGGCCAGCGCGAGTGCGTCGGCCAGCAGCGATTCGGGCGCGGCGAGCCGGTTGAAGAAGCCCCAACGCTCGCCCTCTTCGCCATTCATCGAGCGGCCGGTGAACAGCAGCTCGCTCGCGCGCCCCTGGCCGATCAGGCGCGGCAGGATCGCGCACGCGCCCATGTCGCAGCCGGCGAGGCCGACGCGGTTGAACAGGAACGCGGTCTTGCTGCGCGCCGTGCCCAGGCGCAGGTCGGACGCCATCGCCATGATCGCGCCGGCGCCAGCACAAACGCCGTCGACCGCCGCGACGATGGGCTGCGGGCAGGCACGCATCGCTTTCACGAGGTCGCCGGTCATGCGCGTGAACATCAGCAGCTCGGGCGCCTTCAGCCTCACCAGCGGGCCGATGATCTCGTGCACGTCGCCACCGGAGCAGAAGTTGTCGCCGGCGCCGACGAGCACGACGGCGTGGATGTCGTCGGCGTATTTCAGGCGACCGAACAGGTCGCGCATCTCGGCATACGAATCGAAGGTCAGCGGGTTCTTGCGCTCAGGCCGGTTCAGCGTCAGCGTGGCGACGCCTTCGGCAGCGCTCCATTCGAAGTGGCTCGCGCGGTAGCCGGCGAGTTTCTGGCGATTGCCCTGGATCAGCGCCGGGTCGACGCGCGTGCTCGTGTCGGTCATGGCTTGTCCTCTGCCGTTTGGTCGCCGTGGACCAGATGCACGCGAAGCGCACCCAGGTGCGTGTAGAGCTGCTGCACGGTCTTCGCGTCCAGGCCGGCGAAGAGCTCGAGCACCCATTGCTCGTGCTCGTTGGCCATCGCGTCAAACATGCGCCGGCCCTTGGGGGTGAGCCGCAGGATCCAGGCCCGCCTGTCGTCCGGGCTGCCCTCGCGCACGACGAGGCCGTCGCGCTCGAGCTCGTCGGTGAGGCCGGTGACGTTGCCGCCGGTCACCATCAGGTAGCGCGACAGTGCGCGCATCTTCAGGCCGTCTTTGTAGCGATACAGCTGCGCCATGTAGTCGAAGCGCGCGAGCGAAATGCCGAAGCGCTCGCGCAGCCGGGTGCGGATCTCGGCCTCGATCTGCGTCGTGCTCGCGAGCATGCGCAGCCAGAGCTTGAGGACCGCGTGATCGCCCTTGCCGGCGCGCGCCTCGTGGCCGAGTTCCTGCGCTTCGCTCAGCGCAGCGTGGGAAGCATCGTCGAGCTTGGTCATCGCCATCACACACCCTCTTCGAGATGAGCCCGCGTCGCTTGTGCGGCCGTCGCGGCGGCCACGCGCTCGCGCTCGAGATTGCGCTCGAGCTGCTGCTTGGCCGCGCGGTATTGTTTGGGCCAGGCCACGTCGACGTAGCCGATCTTGGCCGACTCCATCAGCGTCCACGCCGGGTTCGCCAGGTGCGGGCGCGCGACGGCGCAGAGGTCGGCGCGGCCCGACGCGATGATGCTGTTGACATGGTCGGCCTCGGAGATCGCGCCGACCGCAATCGTCGGGATGCCGGCCTCGTTGCGCACGCGGTCGGCGAACGGCGTCTGGAACATGCGGCCGAACACCGGCTGCTCGAGCTTGCTGACCTGGCCCGACGAGCAGTCGATCAGGTCGGTGCCCGCGGCCTTGAAGGCGCGCGCGATCTCGATCGCGTCGTCCGGCGTGATGCCACCCTCGACCCAGTCGCTGGCCGAGATGCGCACCGAGATCGGCCGGTCTTGCGGCCAGGCCGCGCGCACCGCGTCGAAGACTTCGAGTGGATAGCGCAGCCGGTTCGCGAGCGAGCCGCCGTACTCGTCGCTGCGCAGGTTCGTCAGCGGCGAGATGAACGACGACAGCAGGTAGCCGTGCGCACAGTGCAGCTCGAGCCAGTCGAAGCCGGCCTCGGCGGCAAGGCGGGTCGAATGCACGAAGTCATCGCGCAAGCGGTCCATGTCGGCACGCGTCATCGCATGCGACCAGTCGCTGACGCCATCCAGGTATTGCTGCGGCGAAGCCGAGATCAGCGGCCAGTTGCCGTGATCCAGCGGCTGGTCGATGCCCTCCCAGGCGACGCGGGTCGAGCCTTTCGCGCCGGCGTGGCCGAGCTGGATCGCGATCTTCGCGTCGCTGTTCGCGTGCACGAAATCGACAATACGCTTCCAGCCGTCGCGCTGCTCGGCATTCCACAGGCCTGGGCAGCCCGGCGTGATGCGCGCATCGGCCGACGGGCAGGTCATCTCGGCGACGACCATCCCGGCGCCGCCCATCGCGCGCGCGCCTAGGTGCACGAGGTGGTAGTCGGCCGGCACGCCGTCGATGCACGAGTACTGCGCCATCGGCGAGACCACGACGCGGTTTTTCAGGGTCACGCCGCGCGCCGTGAACGGCGTGAACATCGGCGGCACCGCCGCACTCGAGGCACCGCGCTGCACGCCGGCGCGCTGCGCGATCCAGTCCTCGAAGCCTTCGACATAGGCCTTGTCGCGCACGCGCAGGTTCTCGTGGCTGATGCGCTGGCTGCGCGTCAGCAGCGAGTACGCGAACTGCTCGGGCGGCAGGTTCACATAGCGATCGACGTGCTCGAACCACTCGGTCGAGTTGCGTGCCGCATTCTGGATGCGCAGCACCTCGATGCTGCGCACGTCTTCGTAATGCTGCAGCGCGGCCGCCAGATCGTCGGGTTGTTGGCCGATGCAGCGCGCGAGCTCGATCGCATCCTCGAGCGCGAGCTTGGTGCCCGAGCCGATCGAGAAGTGCGCGGTGTGCGCGGCGTCGCCCATCAGCACGACCGGCGCGCGGCCGTTGTGATGCACCCAGAGCTTGCAGACGACGCGCGGGAAGCGGATCCACTGCGCCGACCCGCGCAGGTGAGTCGCATTCGAGATCAGCCCATGGCCGTCGAGGTGCTTCGCGAACAGCTTCTCGCAGAACGCGATCGCGTCTTCTTTCTCCATCGTGTCCAGCCCCGCGGCGCGCCAGACGCGCTCGGGTGCCTCAACGATGAAGGTCGAGGTGTTGTCGTCGAAGCGGTAGGCATGCGCCTGGAACCAGCCCCACTCGGTCTCTTCGAACGCGAACGTGAAGGCGTCGAAGAGCTTGTGCGTGCCGAGCCAGACGAAGCGGCAATCGCGCATGTCGATATCGGGCTGGTAGGTGGCAGCATGGCGCGTGCGGATGCGGCTGTTCAGGCCGTCGCTGGCGATGATCAGGTCGGCGTGCGGGTATTCGTCGTCGTTCTGGACGTCGGCCTCGAACACCAGCTTGACGCCGACCTCTTCGCAGCGCCGCTGCAGGATGTTAAGCAGCCGCTTGCGGCCGATGCCGCAGAAGCCGTGGCCGCCGGAGCGCACCTTGGCGCCGCGGATGTTGACCTCGATGTCGTCCCAGTGGTTGAACGCGCCGAGGATCTGCGCCGCGCTCGTCGGGTCGGCGAGCTGCAGGTTGCCCAGCGTCTGGTCGGAGAACACGACGCCCCAGCCGAAGGTGTCGTAAGGCCGATTGCGCTCGACCACCGTGATCTCGTGCGTGGGGTTCTGCTGCTTCATCAGAAGCGCGAAGTACAGGCCCGAGGGGCCACCACCGATGCAGACGATGTTCATGGAGTCTCCGCGTTAATCATCAGCCAAAATACTTCATCAGTTCTAAATACTTCAGATGTCAACTATCTTAACCGACCCGACCGTCGGCGTCAAGGAAGTCGAGTACCGCCTGCGCGAATATCGCCGGCAGCTGATCGGGCAGCGGCACCATGCCGCCGACGATGTCGACGCGCCTGGCGTGGGGCAACCGGGCACACAGCTCCAGCGCATGCGGCGCGGCGAACGGGTCGTCGGTCGCGCAGATCACCAGCGTCGGCCGATGAATGCGGCCGATCCGGTCCTCCATGCGGTACGCGGCGACCGCGCGGTGGCCCGATTCGACATCGCCGCTGGCCTTCAGCGCATCGAGCATGAAGGCCTCGAGCAGGTCGGGCCGGCCGTCCGGGTAGAAGGCTTGCCGGTTGCGCCACAGCGCCATCAGGTGGCTGCCGTCGAGGCTGGGCGCCACTGCATCGATGGGCGGGCGCTGAGCCCGCGCGCGGCGGAACGCCGCATCGGTGAACGGTGTCGACGACAACACCAGCGCGGCGACCCGGTCGGCAAACGCCGCCGCCAGCTCGACCGCGATCACGCCGCCGGTGTGGTGGCCAACGACGTGCGCGCGCTGCACACCCAGCGCGTCGAGCAGCTCCACCGCGACGCCGGCCCAGCGCTCGATGCTGGGCGGCCACGGCGCGGCAGCCGAGTCGCCGAAGCCGACCGTGTCCATCGCGATCGCGTGGTAGCGCGCACCGAGCAGCGGCAGCACATGCCGGTACTCGGCCCAGCTGCGCGGCGACTGGTGCAGCAGCAGCACCGCGGGGGCTTGCTCGTCGCCGCACGACGCGTAGTGCACCGGGCCGACGCTGAGCTCGGCAAAGGCGCGGCGAATCGCGGGCTGACTCATGTCAGTGACCCATGGCGCTAGGCGCCTTTCGCGACGCATGAAACGCTGCTGTCGTTTGGGGTGTCCGCTCGCGGCCCGTTGCGGACGTTGGGTGCCTTTCGTGAGCGGAGTTGCCTGCGACTCTATTTTTCGACCGCAAAGAACGCCAAGGAGCGCAAAGATCGCAAAGGAAAAGCCTAAGTCTTCTTGGTGTCCTTTGCGCTCCTTGGCGTTCTTTGCGATCCCTCTTAAGCAACCGGGGCAGCGTCCGCATCGGGCTGCGAGCCGCCACACCCTCACAGTTCAATAGGCTGAGTTTCACTTCAGGCCGCGCCGATGTGCGGCACGAAGCCTTGCCGCGCCGGCATCGCGGCCACCGGTTGCGCGGCGACGAAGTCCAGCATGCGTTCGATGCAGCCCAGCGCCTGCGTGCGTGTCGGCTCGGGCACGGTGATCTCGCCGTGGCCGAGCAGCAGGCAGTCGAGCACGCCTTGCAATTCGTTCATCGCCATCCACGGGCAATGCGCGCAGCTCTTGCACGTGGCGCTCGCGCCGGCGGTCGGGGCTTCGATGAGCGTCTTGCCGGGCGCGAGCTGGCGCATGCGGTGCAGGATGCCGTTGTCGGTGGCGACGATGTAGCTGGGCGCGCTGCCGTCGATCACGGCCTTCAGCAGCTGCGAGGTCGAGCCGACCACGTCGGCCTGCGCGACGACCGCGGCGGGAGACTCGGGGTGCACCAGCACGCGGGCCTCGGGATGCTCGCGGCGCATCAGCCCCAGCTCGATGCCCTTGAACTCGTCGTGCACGATGCAGCTGCCATCCCAGAGCAGCATGTCGGCGCCGGTCTGCTCCTGGATGTAGCGGCCGAGGTGGCGGTCCGGCGCCCACAGGATCTTCTGCCCCAGCGACTGCAGGTGGCGCACGATGGCGACCGCGCACGCGCTCGTCACCATCCAGTCGGCGCGCGCCTTCACGGCGGCGCTGGTGTTGGCGTAGACGACCACGGTGCGGTCGGGGTTCGCATCGCAGAACGCGGCGAAGTCGTCGGGCGGGCAGCCGAGGTCCAGCGAGCAGGTCGCTTCGAGATCGGGCATCAGCACGCGCTTGGTCGGCGACAGGATCTTCGCCGTCTCGCCCATGAAGCGCACGCCGGCGACGATCAGCGTCTGCGCGTCATGGTCGCGACCGAAGCGGGCCATCTCGAGCGAGTCGGCGACGCAGCCACCGGTCTCGAGCGCCAGGTCCTGCAGGTCGCCGTCGACGTAGTAGTGGGTGACGAGCACCGCGTCGCGGGCGCGCAGCTCGTGTGCGATGCGCTGCTTCAATTCGTGCTTCGTCAGGCTCATCTCGAACACGCCATCGGCTGAGAGGGAGCGGATCGTAGCCGATGCAGAAAGTCGGCTCTGACCCGAGGGTGGTGCCCGTTCAGGGGAAAACACCTAAGGCCCAAACTGTGCCGTGCCAGCCATTCGAACTAGACTCTACTGACCGGTCGGTCGAGTTTGTTTGCCGGCCGACGAGATGGAGAGTTCTGCATGTCCGACCCGCTGGTGTTGAGTGCGCGCGAAGGCGCGGTGTGCACGATCACGCTGAACCGCCCGAAGGCGTTGAACAGTTTCACCTCGACCATGCACGAAGAGCTCGCCGCTGCGCTCGCGGCGGTCGAGGCCGATCGCAGCGTGCGCTGCCTCGTGCTGACCGGCGCCGGCCGCGCCTTCTGCGCCGGCCAGGACCTGGCCGACCCGGCCGTCGCGCCCGACCTCACGCCCGGCGCGAAGCCGACCGACGTTGGCAACGTGATCGAGCGCTTCTACAAACCGCTGGCCTTGCGCTTGCGTGCGATGCCGGTGCCGGTGATCGCGGCCGTCAACGGCGTTGCTGCGGGCGCGGGCGCGAGCATCGCGCTCGGCTGCGACATCGTGATCGCGGCGCAGTCGGCGAGCTTCATCCAGGCCTTCTCGAAGATCGGCCTGGTGCCCGATGCCGGCGGCACCTGGCTGCTGCCGCGGCTGGTGGGCCGCGCGAATGCGCTGGCGCTCGCGATGACCGGCGACAAGCTGCCGGCCGAAGACGCACAGCGCATCGGCCTGATCTGGAAGTGCGTCGCCGATGAGGTGTTCGCCGCCGAGGTCGCCGCCATCGCTGCGCGCCTGGCCGCGATGCCGGTGAAGGCGCTCGCAGCGACGCGCGCGGTCATCGATGCCTCGATGCAGCTCGGCCTGGCCGATGCGCTCAGCCTCGAAGGCCAGTGGCAAAGCCGGCTCAGCGCGTCGCACGACTACCTCGAAGGCGTGGCGGCGTTTCTCGCGAAGCGGCCGGCGGTCTTCTCCGACCGCTGATCGCAGGCATCACCGACCTCACTCACTCGCCCATGCCTCGCGGACGCGCCCCCGGCTACGACACCCAGCGCGAGCAGATCCTCGCGCGCGCCGCCGAGCTGTTCGCGCGCCAGGGCTACACCGCGACCTCGATGAACCAGGTCGCGCTCGCCTGCGGCGTCTCCAAGCCCTCGCTGTACCACTACGTGCGCGACAAGTACCAGCTGCTGGTCGAGATCGCCGAGGACCACGTCGGCCGGCTGAAGGCGCTGGCCGCCGAGGCGCATGCGCAACCCGCGCAACCCGAGGCTCGGGTGCGCGCGATGATCGCGAGCTTTCTCGAGGTCTACGCCGAATCGCAGGCCGCGCACCGCGTGCTCACCGAAGACGTCAAGTTCCTCGAGCCGGCCGACAGCAAACGTGTGCTCGACGTGCAGCGCGAGGTCGTCGCGGCCTTTGCCGACGCGATCGCCGACACCCGGCCCGAGCTGCGCGCCGCCGACTTGCACCGGCCGCTGACGATGCTGCTGTTCGGCATGATGAACTGGATGTTCACGTGGCTGCAGCCCGGCGGCAAGCTCTCGCACGCGGCGCTCGCGCCGGTCGTGGCCGACCTGTTTTTCGGCGGCGTGAACGCGGTGCAGATCCCGCAGCCGGACGCAGCCACTGCGGCGCGCAAGCGCGTGCGGCGCGCCTGACCTCTTTGCCTCTTCCTTCGACATCACCAACATTCACGGAGACACCATGATCCTCAAGAAGACTCTTGTCGCGCTCGCTGCTACGCTTGCCGCTGCGACGCTGGCGCACGCCGATGTCAACGTCGGCGTGACCGTCTCGGCGACCGGCCCGGCGGCGTCGTTGGGGATCCCGGAGAAGAACACGATCGCGCTGATGCCGCAGACCATCGGCGGCCAGAAGATCAACTACATCGTGCTCGACGACGCCTCCGACACCTCGCAGGCGGTCAGCAACACGCGCAAGCTGATCAACGAGAGCAAGGTCGACATCGTGCTCGGCTCGACCACGACGCCGAACTCGCTGGCGATGATCGATGTCGTCGCCGAAAGCCAGACGCCGATGATCTCGATGGCCGCGTCCGCGCGCATCGTCGAGCCGGTCGATGCGAAGCGGCGCTGGGTCTTCAAGACGCCGCAGAACGACATCATGATGTCGCTCGCGATCGCCACCAGCATGGCCGACAGCGGCGTCAAGACGGTCGGCTTCATCGGCTTTGCCGACGCCTACGGCGAAGGCTGGTACGGCGAGTTCGCGAAGGCGGCCGCGCTGAAGGGCCTGACCATCGTCGCGAACGAACGTTATGCGCGCACCGACACCTCGGTGACCGGCCAGGCGCTCAAGCTCGTCGCTGCGAAGCCGGATGCGGTGCTGATCGGCGCCTCCGGCACGCCGGCGGTGCTGCCGCAGCGCACGCTGAAGGAGCGCGGCTACACCGGCAAGTACTACCAGACGCACGGCGTCGCGAACAACGACTTCCTGCGTGTCGGCGGCAAGGATGTCGAAGGCACGCTGCTGCCGTCGGGCCCGGTGCTGGTGGTTGCGCAGCTGCCGGCCTCGCACCCGGTGAAGAAGTCGGCGGCGGACTATGTCGCGAAGTACGAGGCGGCGTACGGCAAGGGCTCGGTCTCGACCTTCGGCGCGCATGCGTGGGACACCGGCATGCTGATGCAGGTCGCGGTGGCGGCGGCGCTGAAGAAGGCGCAACCGGGCACGGCCGAGTTCCGCGTGGCGCTGCGCGACGCGCTCGAGAACACGAAGGAAGTGCATGGCGCGCACGGCATCTTCAACATGTCGGCCACCGACCACCTCGGGCTCGACCAGCGTGCGCGCGTGATGGTGAAGGTCGAGAACGGCGCCTGGAAGTACCAGCCCTGAAGCACCCGCGGCGAGCCTGAGCACGAGGCGGATCGCGTCGCACATACCATGCACCTGAGCGCTCAGCAGGCAACGGTGCTCGGCCGCGTGATGGCGACGCTGGCCGAGCCATTCGGCGAGGCCGAGATCCGCGAGCGCATCGGCGCGCTGATGCTGGAGCTGCTCGGTGCG
>Ga0307515_10017025_pt1 | contig 13278 bp, 11 predicted proteins | sample 17_EM_MG_FD_194513 | JGI IMG/M metagenome (GOLD analysis project Ga0307515, IMG submission 194513) | Populus trichocarpa ectomycorrhiza microbial communities from riparian zone in the Pacific Northwest, United States - 17_EM | ecosystem: Host-associated > Plants > Roots > Unclassified | place...
GCCCGCCTTGTACCCGACGCCACGCACCGTAAGGATGATCTCCGGCCGCTCGGGGTCCGGCTCGATCTTCGCGCGCAGCCGCTGGACGTGCACGTTGACCAGCCGGGTGTCGGCCGCGTGCCGGTAGCCCCAGACCTGCTCAAGCAGCACCTCGCGGGTGAAGACCTGGCGCGGCTTGCGGGCGAGCGCGACCAGCAGGTCGAACTCGAGCGGCGTCAGCTTCACCTCCTCGCCGTCGCGGGAGACGGTGTGCGCCGGCACGTCGATGGTGATCTGGTTGCCGGGCGGGCCGATGGTGAGCAACTCCGGCGCGGCGTCCTCGCCGCGGCGCAGCCGGGCCCGCATCCGGGCCACCAGTTCCTTCGGCTTGAACGGCTTGACCACGTAGTCGTCGGCGCCGGACTCCAGCCCGAGCACCACGTCGACCGTGTCGCTCTTCGCGGTCAGCATGACGATCGGGATGCCGGACTCCGTCCGGATTGCCCGGGCCACGTCGATGCCGCTCATGCCGGGCAGCATCAGGTCCAGCAGGACAATGTCGGGTCGGCTTTCCCGAAACGCGGCCAGGGCACGTTCACCGTCGGCTACGAACGAGGGTAGGAAACCTTCGCTGCGCAGGACGATGCCGAGCATCTCGGCCAGCGCTGGGTCGTCATCGACGACGAGTACCCGGGCTCTCATGCGATCCAATATTGCACTGTCCCCTTTCGGACCGTGTGACCGCCCGGCGATCATGTGGCGGCGCCGCTGCTGATCATGGACCGGCCGAGGACAAAAAGCCAGGCAAAAAGCCAGGCTCAGGAGAACAGCGCGCGACCCCAGAAGTCGCTGTCGCCGTTGATCCCGGGTGGGCAGGCGAACAGGCCGCTGGAGACATGTCGGATGTATTCGTTCATCACGTCCTGGCGGGCCAGGCTGCGTTGGACGAGGACGAAGGCGGTGCGTGGGTCGCGTTGGTAGCCGATGAAGAACAGGCCGGCGTTGAGTCTGCCCAGGCCGTCGGAGCCATCGACGAAGTTGTAGCCGCGGCGCAGCAGCCGGGCGCCGCTGTTCGTGCTCGGGTGGGCCAGCCGGACGTGCGCCACGGTCGGCACCACCGGCTCCCCGTCGGCGCCAAGCGCGGCAAGGTCCGGCTCGTCGAACTCCTTGGCCTTGCCGAGCGGCGCGCCGACGCCCTTACTCCGGCCGACGATGGCCTCCTGCTCGGCCAGCGGCGTGCGGTCCCAGGTCTCGATGAGCATCCGGATCTTGCGGGTCACCAGGTAGGCGCCGCCGGCCATCCACGCCGGGCCGTCGCCGGGCTGCACCCACAGGTGGTCGCGCAGCAGGTCCGTCTCCTCCGCCTTGAGGTTGGCGGTGCCGTCCTTGAAGCCGAACATGTTGCGCGGCGTGGCCTGCTCGCGCGAGGTCGACGAGGTACGCCCGAAGCCAAGCTGCGACCAGCGCACGCTGACCACGCCCATGCCGATCCGGGCCAGGTTGCGGATCGCGTGCACGGCCACCTGCGGGTCGTTGGCGCAGGCCTGCACGCAGAGGTCGCCGCCGGAGATCGCGGCATCGAGGGTGTCGCCCGGAAAGTGCGGCAGGTCGGCGAGGGCCTCGGGCCGCTGCGCGGCGATCCCGAAGCGGTCCTTGCCCGCCGCGTCGCGGAACAACGTCGGGCCGAAGCCGACCGTGATCGTCAGCCCGGACGGCGGCAGCCCGAGCGCCTCGCCGGTGTCGTCCGGCGGCGCCTCCGGGACGCCGTTGACGGCGCCGATCTCCCCGGCGTCCCGGCCGGCCGTCATCCGGGCGGCGGCGGCCGTCCAGTCCTGCAGCAGGCCGATCAGCCGGTCCCGGTCCGTCGTGATGACGTCGAACGCCACGAAGTGCAGCCGGTCCTGGGCGGGCGTGACGATGCCCGCCTGGTGCTCGCCGGTGAAGGCCACGGCGCCCTCGGCCGGGCTCGGCCCCTCGGGCTCGGCCGAACCCTTGATCAGGGCGCTGCCGACGGCGGCAGCCCCGGCCACCCCGGCCACCCCGGCCACCCCGACACCGGCGAGCGCGATCGCCCGCCGGCGCGACACGATGCTGTCCGACATCGGAGGCTCCCTACTTCACTTCTTCGAGACGACCGCGGCGACTTTGCTGACCGGCTCGGCGAGCGCGTTGATCGCGTCCGAGAGGCCCTTCAGGTCGGCCTCGCTCAGTTGGTTGTGCAGCTTCCAGCCGTCGCCGTCGCGGTACTTGCCCAGCGCCGTCTCGACGTTGACGAACTCGGCGTCGAGCGTCTTGACCAGCGCGGCGTCGCGTTCCTCGAGCACCGGACGGAGCGCGGAGATCGCGGCCTTGGAGCCCTCGACGTTGGCGTTGAAGTCCCACAGGTCGGTGTGCGAGTAGCGGTCCTCCTCGCCGGTGATCTTGCCGGTGGCGACCTCGTCGAGCAGTTCCTTGGCGCCGTTGGCGAGTTGCAGCGGGGAGAGCTTCTCGGCGTTGGCCTTCGCGACGATCTCCTTCACGTCGACCAGGAGCTGGTCGGCGATCGCGCCGTCCTTGGAAACGTCGCCGCTGCCCCAGAGGTCCTTCTCCAGGCGGTGGAAGCCGGTGAACTCCATGCCCTCCTCGATGACCTCCTCGCGCCCGTCGATCTTCGGGTCGAGGTCGCCGAAGATCTCCGCGACCGGCTCGATGCGCTCCCAGTAGGTGCGGGCGATCGGGAACAGCGCCTTGGCCTTCGCGACGTCGCCGGCCTTGACCGCGGTCACGAACTCCTCGGTCTTCGGCAGCAGCGCGTCGGTCTGGCTGCGCACGTACCGGGAGTAGCTGGCGGTCGCGTCGGCGAGCTTGGCGTCGTCGGTCAGCGGGGCAGCCGAGCCGGAGACGGTCAACGCGGCCCGGATGCCCTTGCCGATCATGCCGGGCTTGCAGGCGGTCTCGTAGCTGCCGGCCGGCAACTCGACGTGCAACTCGCGGGAGAGGCCGGGGGCGATGTTCTCCACCTCGCCCATGACCCGGTCACCCGGCGCGTACACATAGAACTCGGTGACCTTGTTGCCGCCGTTGGTGATCGAGAAGACGCTGGTGCCGACGTCGATCGTGGTCTTGGAGACCTCGCAGCCGGTGTCGGAAGCCTTGACAGTGATCGGCCCGCCCGAGGCACCGGCGGCGGTGTCGTCGGCCTGGTCGCCGCTGCACGCGGCCAGGGCGCCGCCGAGGACGCCGACCGCGGCGAGCGCGAGGATTCGGGTGGTACGCATGGGCGGGGGCTCTCCTACTGCTGCGGCGCGGGCGCCGGGGTGGAATCGGGGGTGACGGCCGGCGCCTTCTTGCGCCCCGGCCGGAGGAACAGCACGAGCACCGGGATGCCGTACGCGGCCCAGGCGACCGTCTCCAGCACCGACGCGGTAGGTGTGATGTTGAACATGCCGGTGAGCAGCGCCGTGTACCAGGCCGACGGGTCGAGCACGCCGCTGATGTCGTACGCCAGGTTGTTCAGTCCCGGCAGGACGTTGGCCTCCTGGAAGTCGTGCACGCCGTACTTCAGAATGCCGGCGGCGACCAGGATGAGCAGCGCGCCGGTCCAGGTGAAGAAGACCGAGAGGTTGATCCGCACCGCGGTCGCGTACATCAGGTAGCCGATGACCACCGCGGAGGCGATGCCGATCAGCAGCGCGTAGAGCGGGCGGCTGTTGTCGGCGGCGCCCTGGACGGCGGAGTAGAAGATCAGCGAGGTTTCGAGGCCCTCGCGGACGACGGCGAGGAAGGCCATCACGGCGACCGCGATCGAGTCGACCTCCAGCGCGTCCTGGAGCTTGCCGCGCAGCTCACCCGCGATGGAGCGGGCCGCCCGGCGCATCCAGAAGATCATCCAGGTGACGAAGACCACGGCCAGGACCGAGGTGATCGCCTCGAAGAGTTCGCGGTGCTCGTACTTCTGCAGCAGGGTGGTCGAGGTGTAGCTGAGCAACCATCCGAAGAAGACGGAAAGCGCCACGGCCAGCCCGACGCCGGACCACACCTGCACGAGGCGGTCCTTGCGGTCGGCCTTCACCAGAAACGCGATGAGGATGCTGACCACCAATGTGGCTTCCAACCCCTCGCGCAGGCCGATGAGGTAGGTGGCGAGCATGGCACTCCATCGCTAAGGCATCCCTAAGTAAGGCTCGGCATACCTTAGTCACGACGATGGCGCATTCGTCAAGCTCAGCGGCCATATCGCGGGTCACATCGCGGGTCACATCGCGGGTCACAAGGGCGGCCGTCGGGTCGGCGGCCGCCCCTGCGGGGAAGGGTCAGCGCGCGCGGTCAAACTCCCCGTCGCGCACCCCGGCGAGAAACTCCGCCCAGCCGTGGACGCCGAACTCCAGCACCGGGCCGGAGACGTCCTTGGAGTCTCGAACAAAGACGGCGGCCGCGGCCGAAGCGATCTCGACACAGTGGCCGGCGGCCGCGCTGCGGCTGCTCTTTCGCCAGGTCAAACCGTGGTTCTCCAATGTCATGCCCTTCCGCGAAGGAATACTCGACTCGGACAACGCCCGGCGCCTAGCCCAGGCCATCCCCTGTTCGGGCGATCAGGTCGCGGGTCTCGGCCACCGGCAACGCCCGGCGGCACAGGTCGGCGAAGGCGTCCCGGTAGACCTGCACGTCGCTGTCCTTGGTCCGCAACTGGCCGCCGACCAGATCCTCGCTGTGCACCACCGCGGCCCGATCGTCGCCGCCGAACTCGAAGATGACGAACGCCTCGCCGAGCGCGGCATGCGCTCCCGCCGCGAACGGCAGGACTCGCAACTCCACCCCCGGCCGGTGGCTCGCCTCGTGCAGCCGCCGAAGCTGACGGCGCAGCACCCCCGGGCCGCCGACCGCGCGGTGCAGCGCCGACTCGTCCAGGACCACCCGGAGCCGCGGCCGCGGATTGCGGTTCAGCACGCTCTGCCGGGCCATCCGCAACTGGGTTCGGCGCAGGATCGTGTCCGCGTCGTGCACGTCCGCGCCCACCTCGATGACGGCTTGGGCATACTCGTCCGTCTGCAGCAGGCCGGGCACCACCTGCGCCTCCCACTCGGACATGACGGCGGCCTCGGCCTCGAACGCCACGTACTCGTCGTAGCGCTCGGCGACCGAGGACCGGTACGGCGCCCACCACACCCGCAACCGACCGTGACGCGCCAAGTCATGCAGCCGGGACCGCTCCACCGCCGACAACCCGTACGCCCGCAGCAACCGCTCCAGGTCGGCCTCGCTGATCCCGGTCCGCGCCGTCTCGATCCGGCTCAGCTTCGACTCGGACCAGCCCAGCGCCGCCGCGACCTCGGCACCCCGGCGCTCGCCCCGCAATCGGCGCAACTCGCCAGCGAGCGCCCGGCGCGCGGCCATCGATGTAGGCCTTGCCACGCGACCACCGTACCGGTGACCCACTGCAACTTGCACGACACTTTATGCACTTGCAGATTGGCCGGGCCCATGTGGTAATGAGGTGGGGTGGTAATGAGGTGGGAAGGAAGCTTTGGTGCAGGTCGCCGGGCGGGAGACCAGCACCAGGCCGCATGAGCTTTGCGGCCACTGCGGGCCGCCTGCGGGGGCGACCAGCAGACCGGGAAGCGGACCGGGGGCGGCAACCACCGGTTCGCTTTTCCACGCAGGTGGCTAAGGGGCCAGCAGCGGTAGTGGTCCGGCTTGTACGGACCCGGGACAGCGAACGGGACGACAGGTCAAAGACCCGCCGCCCCGTTCATCCCCCCGGTTTGGTACCGCGCGCGTCCGTGGGACCCCCCGATCACCAATGACGCTGCGTGTTTATAGATTCACACTCCGCACACCACCATGTCAAGCAAATCCAGAAATTTCCTATTTTGCCCCTACCTCGTCGCCCGCGGCCACGACGCCCAGCGGTGAGCGGGCGACAGGTAGGCGGGGTCGCTCGTTTGCGGTGTCGCGCGGCGCGGAGCTCGCCCTGCCTGCACAAGATTTGCCGCGGGGTGGCCCACCCAGTCACGAGCGGTGATCGAGGCGGCGGTCGCCCTCACCCCTAAAGTGGATAATCAGGAGAATATTCTCCGAAGGATGCCGGCGTGTGGCGCGCTCGGGGTGGCGGTGGTCATCCCCGCTCCCAAGCCCCACCGTGCACAAGCCCCACCGTGCACAAGCCCCACCGTGCACAAGCCCGAAGCCGAAATTACCCGGCAACCGAGGCCACGAAGATCTCGCCCACCCCGGCAACCGTCGCCGGCCCGGTCTCGGCCGGGATGTAGGCCGCCGCCCCCGGCCGCACCTCCACCGGGGTTCCGTCGACCGCCTCGGCCACGTACACATCGCCCTTGGTGCCCAGCACGATCCGCGGCCCCTCCCCCGGCAGCCGCAGTGGCGGCGCCGCCGGGGTGAGTTCCATTCGGTACAGGGCGAACTCTCGCACCGGCACCCGCCACGTCCAGACCCCGGGCGAGACCTCCGACGCCGGCAGGATCGGGTCGGTCAGGACCTCGAAGCGCAGCACCCGCAGCAACTCGTCCACGTCCACGCGCTTCGGGGTCAGGCCGCCGCGCAGGACGTTGTCGCTTGCCGCCATTATTTCGACGCCGGTGCCGCCCAGGTAGGCGTGGAGGTTGCCCGCCGGCATCCAGATCGCTTCGCCCGGCGCCAGCCGGACGTGGTTGAGCAGAAGGGCTACCAGGACGCCCGGGTCGCCCGGGTAACGCCCGGCCAGGTCGGTTGCCAGCGGGTTGGGCCCCGCGAGCACGTCGTCGGTGAGGGCCGCGCGGTCGTCGGCCGGCCAGGTCAGCAGGCCGTGGACCGCATCGCGGAGGAGCCCTGCGTGCAACGCCGCTATTACCGGGGCCAGGCGGGGGATGCGGAGCTCTTCGAGCGCCGCCGCCGACGCCTCCGGGGCTCGGAAGCCGCAGAGTGCGTCGAACGGCGTGAGCGCGACCAGCATTTCCGGCTTGTGGTACGCATCCGTGTAGTTGCGCGGCACGTCCGGGTTTGCCTGCTGGGCCGCGTACGCCTGCTTGGCGTACGCCGCGTCCGGGTGGGCCTGCAGCGACAGGGGCGCCGCCGCGGCCAGGACCTTCATCAGGTATGGCAGCCTTGCGCCGTATTCGTCCGCTATCTCGGCGCCGAGTTGGCCTTTCGGGTCGTCGGCGATCAGCGTTGCCAGGCTGGTCGGGCCGTTGGGGCCGGGGACCGTGGCGGGGTCGTCCGGGTGGGCGCCCAGCCACAGCTCCGCCTCCGGGGCCTCGCTGGGCGTCGGTCGGCCCTGTAGCTCCGCGATCGACGTTCGTGAGCCCCAGGCGTACGGCCGAATGACGCCCTGCAGCGGAAGGACGGCAGCCATGGTTATGCCGTCGCGGGTTCCGCGGCGATGTCGGACGATGAGGCCGACGCCGCCCGCGGGCTGTAGATGTCCGGCTCCAGGTAGATCACCCGGGCGATCGGGATCGCTTCGCGGATGCGGGCCTCGGTCTCGTTGATGTGCCGGGCCAGATCCGCCGCGCTCTCGGTCGGCGGCACCGCGATCTTCGCCGCGACCAGTAGCTCCTCGGGGCCCAGGTGCAGCGTCTTCATGTGGATGATGCGTTCGACGCCGGCGCCGGCCAGGATCGCCTGCTCGATCTTTGTCACGTCCTCGGGGTTCGCGCCCTCACCCAGCAGCAGGCTCTTGGTCTCGACCGCCAGGATGCCCGCGATGGTGACCAGGAGCAGCCCGATCGCCGCAGTGCCCACGGCGTCCCAGAGACCGTCGCCGGTGATCAGGGTCAACACGACGCCGAACAGGGCGAAGACCAGGCCGAGCAGCGCTCCCGCGTCCTCCAGCAGCACCACCGGCAGCTCGGGCGCCTTGGCGCGGCGCACGAAGTTGACCCAGGAGGTATTGCCGCGGACGTGGTTGGACTCCTGGATCGCTGTCCGGAACGAGTAGCTCTCCAGGCCGATCGCGATGATCAACACCGTGACCGGCACCCATTGGAACTCGTGGATGCCGTCCCGGTGCTGGGACTTGTGGTAGGCCTCGTAGAGCGCGAAGAGGCCGCCGACGCTGAACAGCACGATCGACACGATGAACGCGTAGATGTAGCGCTCCCGGCCGTACCCGAAGGGGTGTTCGGGGGTGGCCTTGCGGGTCGCCCGCTTGCCGCCGAGCAGCAGGAGCGCCTGGTTGCCGGAGTCGGCGACCGAGTGGATCGCCTCGGCCAGCATCGACGACGAGCCGGTCAGGGCCCAGGCGATGAACTTGGTGACCGCGATGCCGAGGTTCGCCCCGAGCGCCGCGACGATCGCTTTCGTACCGCTGCCCGCGCTCACTGCAAGCCCTCCGGCATCGCGTTGCTGAGTTCCTTCATCTCGTTGATGGCCGGCACGGCCATCGGGTCCAGGCCGTGGGCCAGCGCCAGGTAGATCGATGCGAAGTCGGGCACGGCCACCAGCGACGCCAGCCGTTCCAGCGCGGAGCCGCCCTCGGCGACGAGCACGTCGCAGCGCACGCCGCGGCGCTCGGCCAGGACCTGCACCGCGTCCGCGCGGCGTTCCTCGACGGCCACCGGCTCGTCGGCCTCTTCCTCGGGGTTGAGGCCGCCGTCGCGCAGCAGGACCAGCCGGAGCCGGGTGTTCAGCTCCGACTCCTCGTCCGGGTCGGCGAAGATGTCGCGGGAGGACTCGGCCAGGCCGCCGAACGGCCCGTCGAGCAGGCCGACCCGGCCGCGGCCGGCCTCGCCCAGGGCGCCGGCCATCACCGGGTAGCGCGCGTTCGCGGCCAGGGTGTCGGCGAATCGGCGGGCCGCGACCGTGGCCAGCGGGGACGAGCCCCAGACGATCGGGATCGACCCGGCCAGGCCGAGGGCCAGGGATTTCGCCGGGTTGACGAAGGATTCCGCGCCCGCTCGGCAGCGCTCGGCGTCGGCGTCCAGGCGGGCCGCCGTCTCGGCCAGGTCGGCCTCGTTGACCTTGACCAGGCCCAGGCTGCGGGCCGCCAGCAGCACCGGCACGGCCAGGCCCCAGAGGCTGGCCCGGGCGGGCGCGCGCCGCGGCACCGGGATGAACGGCGCCCGGGCCCGCTCGGCCATGGCCTGCAACTCGGAGTCGGGGTTGCCGATCGCGACCAGCCGCGCGCCGCGGCGGGCGGCGGCGTCCGCGGCGGCCAGCGCCTCGGGGCTGCGGCCGCTGGCCGAGACCGCGATGACGACGTCGGCCGCGCCGACCCAGCCGGGCACGCCCGCGCTGCGGTGCCCGATGACCGGGACCGGGCAGCGGGGTCCGGCGACGGTGGCGAGGATGCTGCCGGTCAGGCCGGCCGTGCCGATGCCGGCGACCACGACCGCGCGGGGCCGGCCCTCGTCGGCCAGCACGCTCAGGTTGGCCTCGGCGGCGAGCGCCGCCGACTCGCGGACCTGGGCGCCCGCGGACGCCGTGGCGCGCAGCATGCCGCCCGGGTCGTTCGCGATCATGGCCTTCTCGTCCTCGAGCAGCGACTCGTCGGCCACCCGGCGTCCGGTGAGGCCGGTTGCTCCCTCCAGCGGGCCCGCCATCAAGATGCCTTTCCGGGTGTCTTCGCTCCGGGTGTCTTCGCTCCGGGTGTCTTCGCTCCGGGTGTCTTCGCCTCGTCCAGCAGGAGGACCGGGATGTCGTCACGCACCTCGAAGACGCGACCACACTCGGTGCACGTCAGGGTCTGCGCGCCGGCGTCGTAGTCGAGCGGCGCGTGGTGTGTGTCCGGGCAGGCCAGAATCTCCAGCAACTGCGGGTCGAGGGCCACCGAACGGCTCCTTAAAACGTGCGCGGGCTTTCTTGGCGGACCTTGAGATCCTAACCGCGGACGATGGCGAGCACTTCGTCGCGGAGGGCCGCCATCCGGTCCGGCTTGGCCGCCTCGACGTTGAGCCGCAGCAGGGGCTCCGTGTTCGACGCTCGCAGATTGAACCAGGCACCGTCGGCTAGCTGCACCGTCATGCCGTCCAGCCCGTCGAACGTGGCGTCGGGGAAGGCCGCGCGCACCTCGGCGACCTTCGCGGCCGCGTCGGCGACCGTGGAGTTGATCTCACCGGAGGCGGTGTACCGCTCGAACTCGGCCGCGAAGATCGACAGCGGCTGCTCCTGGCCGCCGAGCGCCGCCAGCAGGTGCAACGCGGCGAGCATGCCGGTGTCGGCGAACCAGAAGTCGCGGAAGTAGTAGTGCGCCGAGTGCTCGCCGCCGAAGACCGCGTTGGTGCGGGCCATCTCGGCCTTGATGAAGGAGTGGCCGACCCGGCTGCGCACCGGCACGCCGCCGTTCTCCTTGATGATCTCCGGCACCGCGGCCGAGGTGATCAGGTTGTAGATGACCGTGCTGCCCGGGAACTTCGCCAGCTCCCGCTTCGCGACCAGCGCGGTGACCGCGGACGGCGAGACCGGGTCGCCGTTCTCGTCCACCACGAAGCAGCGGTCCGCGTCGCCGTCGAAGGCCAGGCCGAGGTCGGCGCCGTGCTCGCGGACGGCCGCCTGCAGGTCGACCAGGTTGGCCGGGTCCAGCGGGTTGGCCTCGTGATTCGGGAACGAGCCGTCGAGTTCGAAGTAGAGCGGCACGATGTCGAGCGGCAGCGCCGCCAGCTCCTGGTCGCCGAGCACGGCGGGCACGGTGTAGCCGCCCATCCCGTTGCCGGCGTCGACGACGACCTTGAGCGGCCGGATGCCAGTGAGGTCCACCAGCGCGCGCAGGTGCTTGGCGTAGTCGGCGAGCAGGTTGCGGTGCTCGATGTCCGGCGGGACCTCGGCCACGGCGGCGAGCGAATCCAGCAACTCCTCGGCGCGCTGGCGGACGATGATCAGGCCGCTGTCCTGGCCGACCGGCCGGGCGCCCGCGCGGCACAGCTTGATGCCGTTGTACTGCGCCGGGTTGTGGCTGGCGGTGAACATGGCGCCGGGCAGGCCGAGCACGCCGGAGGCGTAGTACAGCTGGTCGGTGGAGCCGAGACCGATGTGCACGACCGCGGAGCCGGCCGAGTTGGCGCCGGCGGCGAACGCGGTGGCGAGGCCGGGGCCGGTCTCGCGCATGTCGTGGGCTATCACGATCCGTTCCGCCTCGTCGCCGGACTCCCGGAGCATCTCCACGAACGCCGTGCCCAGGGCGCGGGCCACCGTCTCGTTGAGCTGGTCGGGCACGACGCCACGAACGTCGTACGCCTTGACGAGCTGGGACAGATCAGACAACGCTTCACTCCTCGGCCGAGGTTCCGTCTCGCCGAGACTATCGGAGCAGAGGTATCCGAAGTGTCCCAACGGCGTACCGCGCCCGTCTCGGGACGATTACATCCTCCGCACACCCCGCAGGGCATCCCGGCAGGCCCGGTCGGCTGCCCGGGTCGTCTCCGGCAGCCGGAACCGCGGTGTGAGCCCGAGAGTGAGGTCACAGGCGGTGCCGAGATCCATCCGGTGCCCCACGGAGACGAAGACCGGTTTCACCGCGGCTCGGGTCCGCAGCACCGCCCCGACCGTCTCCCCGTCGTCGACCAGGTCCGACCGGTCGCCGCGGCGCTCGCCGGGCGGCACCCACGTGCCGACCAGCGGAGTCTTGCCGACCCCGAAGGACGGCAGCCCGGTCAGCACGCCGAGGTGGCAGGCGAGCCCGAACCGGCGCGGATGGGCCTGCCCGTGGCCGTCGCAGATCAGCACGTCCGGCCGCACGGTGAGCTTGTCGAGCGCGGCGAGCAGTGCCGGGAGCTCCCGGAAGGCGAACAGGCCGGGCACGTACGGGAAGGCCGCCCGGCCGTGGACAACCGCCTGGTCGCGGACGGTGTGGTCGGCCGCGTCGAGCACGACGATCGCGGCGGCGAGCCGCTCGCCGTCCTCGTGATAGGCCACGTCGAGGCCGGCGAGGGTGCCAGGCGAGCCCGGCCCGGGCTCGAAAATCAACCGGGGACGCAAGGCGTCCTGGGTGGCCAGGGCCTCTTCTTCGGTACGCGGCCAGCGCTCGTCCTCGGACACGCCCGCAGACGATAGCTCCACATTCCGCACGTGCGTGGCGGTGGGCGGATTTCGGCGCGCCGGGTTGGTGGGGCCAGTGGTGGCGTGCCGGGCCGCGAGAGGGCGTGCGCGGTTCGAGTCGTCGTCGAGGTCGCCGTTGTGCCCGGTCGATGACCAGTCGGAGGTTGACGCATCGCCAGGTCATCGAAGTCCGGGCACGAACCAGTTGACCTCGCCGGGTCAGTCCTGAGCTCTGCGATGCCCAAAATTTGTCGTACGTGTGTGCGAAGTTGGTGGGGTGTTGGAGATGCTCGCCGAGACCCGCCGCCAGGCCGCCGAATGCGCCGCCGCTCCCGGCTGGTCCATGCCCGACCGGGAGGTGGTCGAGTGTTTGGCACAGGCGTGGGCTGGGGTGCAGCAGTTGACCGCGGTGGTCGCGCATCTGATCTGTCAGGCGCAGGTCCGGGATCTGCCGCGGGCGCACGCGGCGACCAGCACGGTGGTCTGGCTGCGTCAGCTGTTGCGGGTCACCCCGGCGATGGCGGCCCGGTTGGTGAAACTCGCGGCAGCGTTGGATGCGCGGCCGGTGCTGGACGCGGCGGTGTGCGCCGGAACGGTGTCCGCCGAGCAAGCGGCGGTGATCGCCGAGGTGGTGGCGGAGCTGCCGGGCGAGGTCGGTGGTGAGGTCGTCGCCCAGGCGGAGTCGGTGCTGCTCGGCTGGGCCGACGATTTCGATCCGATCGCGTTGGGCAAGGTGGGTGCCCGGATCTTGGAGCACGTGGCGCCGGAGGTCGCCGAGCAGCGGGAGGCGGATCTGATCGCCCGGCAGGAGGCGCGGGCGTTTCGGAAGCGGGCGTTCACGATCAGTGCGTTCGGTGCGGGTCAGTTCCGGCTGTCTGGTTGGCTTGATGCTGCGGGTGCGGCGATGGTGAACGCCGCGTTGGATCCGTTGTGTCATCCCCGTGGTGATGGTGATGGTGATGGTGATGGTGTGGGTGGGGCGCGGACGCCGGCGCAACGTCGTGCGGATGCGTTGGTGGATGTGTGTGCGGGGGCGTTGCGCGGTGAGGTGGGGTTGCCGGGTTCGGGTGGTGATCCGGCGCAGGTGGTGGTCACCGTGCCCTTCACAACGCTGACCGACCGGCCCCTGATGCCACACCAGCCCACAGCTGACCGGCCTACAGCGAGTCGACCCGGCGCAGACCGACCCGGCGCGAGTCGGCCCGGCGCTGATCGACCCGGCGCTCGCCGGCCCGGCGCGAGTCGGCCCGGAACTGATCGACCCGGCGCTGACCGGCCCGGCGCGAGTCGGCCCGGAACTGATCGACCCGGCGCTGACCGGCCCGGCGCTGACCGGCCCGGCACGCCCGACGG
>Ga0307515_10017026_pt1 | contig 13277 bp, 17 predicted proteins | sample 17_EM_MG_FD_194513 | JGI IMG/M metagenome (GOLD analysis project Ga0307515, IMG submission 194513) | Populus trichocarpa ectomycorrhiza microbial communities from riparian zone in the Pacific Northwest, United States - 17_EM | ecosystem: Host-associated > Plants > Roots > Unclassified | place...
GAGCAGGGCGGAGTATATTCTATATACTACAAGGTACTCTACTCCTTACCTGAGGGAGGACTTTGGTGTGTGAGCTTATGGTGGGAGGAGGAGAGAGAGAAGCGTTAATCATATTAGTCGCATAGTGACATGTATATATACCATAGACATAATGTGACGGTCACTGCTGTATAGCGTGACTGATGGTGGCTTGGGTGCGCGCACAGACCAAGCAGTGCAGCGCACGGACCATGTTAGCACCATGCGTCTAGACAAACACCGGGTCGCTTATAGCGTTACCCGAGGCGCGGTACCGGCTAGCGGTCGCGGATGAACTTGGCCTTCGGCCTCGTTCAACATCAGGAACATTCTTGACTTTCTGAGAGGAGAAAGGGGTAGATTGCATGAAGTTATCAAGAGTCTGAGGTGTATAGTAGGGGCACCAGTGGAGGGTATGGGGTACATGATGTAACTGAGATCACATGACAAGTGTTACTGAAGGGGAGCCTCACCAAAACCTGCCAGCCTCTCATACAAACAATGTGATCTGTATTAGGGGCCAGTCACCAGCCTACTGATGAGATACAAAAAAGATCCAGCCTTAATGCAAAAAAAAAAAACACCATATTCATTTGGATTCTGGACCCAGGTCCTCCCACAACTTTCTAGGGTCTTCTCCTACCCAACTGCTCAATGGGGCAACCATGTTTACTGATGGTCTGCAGCCTACAAATGTTGCTTAGGGTTTAAAATTTGTAAACCCACTCTGGGTCCTCAGTCTGGAGGACAGATGGGGTGTTGTAATGTGCCTCCTCAAACCCTTTGGGAGGTGGCAAATCCCATCCAACATCCCAGTGCTACCACCCTCACATGACCCATGGTCTACATATTACCCAGCCCTGGAGGTTCTAAGCACAAGAACAGTCAACAAACATGAGTAATGCGAAAGCATAAGTATCTACACATAAAATACACAAAGTAGAAAACTAATGTGTGGTTGTACGGAGCTGAAAAAACATCAAGTAGGTCAATCATTCCGGCAATGCAGACGCCACACTTCAGACAACACACTTTCCCAACTTTCCCTCTCATTACCGCGACCCAAAAAGGTCTCCAGGCATGGAAAAATGTCCGCGAGTCCCATCGCAATGGTTCCAACGTCCTCGCGCACTCGGAGTGGCGAATTCCCAACACACAGGTTCTGGAGCTTGCACCTCGGTTTGCCCCGCCCAGAACCTTCATTGAGTAGTCGTTGTATATCGTCGATGATAGTTTGGGTATTGAAGTGGGTCTCCAGGGCTGTGAGTCTGAGACAATGGATGGATATTGACAACAGGGAGGAGACGGTGGTGCGACAGGAATTGAAGGAACACACATTTCCGAGTCGCAGGGTCACCAAGGAGGGCAATGTAACGGCAAGATTCTCTACACCATCGTCACTTAGGCCAAAGACACACCTGCCCCGCAAGGACCAGTGGTCAACCTCGTCCCCCACATACAATGTGACCAAATTCCGGAATGATGGTATGGAAGATATTAACGTCGGATCAACTGGGATGTCCTTAGGACAATCGAGGAGTTTTAATGTTTCTTTGATGTTCGCGTTCATTGTTACTGTCACCGGCATGGGGCTATTCTGAGGATTCCTCTCCTCGACTGCCACGAGAAGGTGGAGCCACGGCAGGGCCCCTGATTTGAAACAGAGTTTTTCGAGGGGTGGAAAGGTGGCTGGTGAGAAATTTTGAGGCGGTTCACCAATTACAGTCCAGGAGCGTAGGTTTGGAAGCCGCGTGAGGTGGTAAAGGGCTGCCTCCGACAACGCTGTTCTGGAGACAAAACTCCTAAGCGGCGGCCCGGATCGCAAAACGAGGGAAGACATCGCATCCTTCAGAGGTTCCCCTTCCCACGGGCCACACGTAAGGGAGATGTCTTGAAGGGAACTGGGTAAAGATGAGATAACCTCCTTGACAAGCGGCGGATGCCGATGATCCCGCGGACCGTAACTATAATAGTAAAAGGTGTGGATATCGACACGCTTCAAATTGGGAGAGAGGATAAGGTGGGGGAAGGATAAGAGTCCACACGAGACATCAATCTCCCAATCCAGCCTTTCTAACTTTGGGCATAACATACCGTCCGGTGAATTGGATGAAAGACGGGAGATGGCGTCGTCGGTAACATTGTCCTCAAAACTGATGAACAATTCGCGCATCCAGGAAGTGTATCGTCGCAACCTGGTCCAGTCCTCCGCTGAAGGATCGTCCTCGATCGCCTGAGGGAATTTATATCGGATGTGCTCCGCAGAAAAGTTGCAACCACTTACGGTACTTGCATTGCCGTACTTATCTTGGACCCAGGTGTGATTTGGCAACACCTTCACGAGGTCGGTTAACGAACGTTTTTCTCTCCAAAGTGAACTAAGTGCGGGTTCTTCGAAGGACCGGCAAGCAAGAGCGAATGATACGGCTGTTTGTGGGCTGATTTCGACCAATTCGTCGATTACCAATCCCAGGAGCTCATCAATCTCAAATATTTGGTGCGGCATGAGGGGGAGGCGAGTGTCGGGAAGAGAAGTCCTGGTCGTGTTTAGCAAAGTGGAATCGGCGATTGCCAGGCTGGCAGAAGGTGACAAATCCCATCAGGTATCCCGGCGCTACCGCCTGACCCTACCGACGTCAATACTCTCCCGACGAGTGGCTTAGTCCCTAGAGGTGCTAATCCAGTGTTGGTCCTAACGCGAGAACGGCTAACAAAGAGAAGTTGTGCGAAAGCATCTCTGCATATAAAATACACAAAGCAACAATAGATGTGTGGTTATAAGGAGCGGAAGAAACAAGTGAGAGACGTTGGGTACACTCGGGCTGTTTACACTGCGGGAATGGTTGACTGAGTAATTAGTACAAATTTTCAGTCACTATTGGGTCGTTCTCAGCACCGCAGGTACTGACACATTTTAGTGCCTAATTTTCCACAGTTCAAAAAAAATCCGCCGTCAGTAAGTCCTGCTGAGCCTTTTGTACCGACGATCAGTACTGACCTTCCCCACAGTGTTTGTCAATCCCGTAAATTAGACACCACACTTTTCCAACTTCCCAAATTACCGCTGTAGCTCAAAAAGTCCTCCAGGCATGGGAAAATGTCCACGAACCCCATCGCGATGGTTCCAATGTCCTCCTTGCGCACTAGGAGCGGCAAACACCCAACCCATAGACTCCGGAGCTCGCACCTCGGCTTGTCACGTCCGGAGCCTCCATCGAGCAGACATCGTATATCACCGGTAATTGTTTGGGAGTTGAAGTGGATCTCCAGGGTCGTGAGTCCGAGACAATGGATGGATATAGACAACAGGGAGGAGACGGTGGTACGACAGGAATTGAGGAAACACACTCTGCCAAGCCGCAGGCTCGCCAAGGAGGGCAACGTAACGACGAGGTTCTCCACATCATCGTCCGTTAGGCCAAAGGCACAGTTGCTCTCCAAGTTACAAGAATCGTTCCCCACGGACAGCGTGACCAAATTCCGGAATAATGATATGGAAGATAATAGCGTCGAATCAACAGGGGTGTTCCTGGGACATCGGAGGAGCCTCAACGTTTCTTTGGTGTTCGTGTTCGTCATTGCTGCCACTGGTGTGGGGCCATTCCGAGATTTTCCCTCGCGTGCCGCGAGAAAATGGAGCCACGGGAGGACCGCCCATTCGAGGCGGAGTTCTTCGAGGGACGGAGTAGTATGTGGTGAAAAACTTTGAGGCGGTTTACCAGCTGCAGTCCAGGAGCGTAAGTTCGGAAGCTGCATGAGGTGGTAAACGGCCTCCTCCGACAACGCTGCGCTGGAGCCAAAACTCCTAAGCGACGGCCCGCATCGCAAAACGAGGGAAGATATCGCATCCTTCAGAGGCTTTCCTTTCCACGGGCAATACATGAGGGAGAGGTCTTCAAGGGAACCAGGTAGAGACAAAATAGCCTCCTTGACAAGCGGCATGTGATCCAACCGAGCGCCAAAATAAGTGCAAAAGGCGTGGAGATTGACGCGTTTCAAACGGGGAGAGAGGAACAGGCGGGGGAAGGATAAGGGAGATGCGACCCCAACCTCCCAGTCCAGTCTATCCAACTTCGGGCACAACACCCCGTTCGGTGAATTGGATGAAAGACGGGAGAGGGCGCTGCAAGTGATATGCTCATCCAAACCGATGCACAGTTCGCGCATCCAGGAAGCGTATCGTCGCAACCTGGTCCAGTCCTCCGCTGAAGGATCGAACTCGATCGCCTGGGCGGGATTTATCATATCGGATGTACTCCCCAGAAAAGTCGCAACCACTTACGATACGTTCAATGTGATGCTCATCTTGGACCCAGGTGTGATTTGGCAACACCTTCACGAGGTCGGTCAACGAACGTTTCTCTCTCCAAAGTGAACTAAGTGTGGGTACTTCGAAGGACCGGCAAGCGAGAGCGAATGATACGGCCGTTTGTGGACTGGTTTCGACCAATTCGTTGATGACCAATCCCAGCAGCTCGCCGATATCGAACATTTGGTGCGGCATGAGGGGAGGCGAACGTTGGGGGGAGAGAATGGTGTTCAGCAAAACGGAATTGGCGATTACCAGGCTGGCTCTCGCGAACGAACTGGGTGAGCACGCAACATTCGAACCGAACCACAGCCACGACCTGCGTGGTTCACCGGCACCGCAGAACTGATAGGATGCCGTAAGAACCCAAAGTGTGGCTGAGTTGACCGGGCGCTCTGATCTTGATCATCCGTTGCCATCCATAGACTCTGTCTAGATATGCGCACGAGGCGCCCCCAGCCGTTCTTCACCCGCCACACCCCCTACTCAGCTGGGGACGAGCAACGTTCGTTTGAGTGATGTTCACAGCGTTGAAAGATTACATCTGGGGCTCAAATCCTTCGAACCGGTCAACCCCCGTCACTTTGGGGCCAGAGTTGTGCGTCGTGAGTGCAGGATCACTTTCATCTCACAGATCTGTGAGTACTACAGCCCAAGTATTCTCATTCACGTCTGCACAGAATTGCAATTTCCATCCCCGCGCGCGGGATCCGGCCACAGGACAATACCATTTCTTTTGTTCCAATAGGTGTGCCGCACCGGGGATCTTGCCAGGCTTACCAGACAGTCCTAATATCGTTGGAGACCCGAGCAAAAGCACAAGCATGAACGCGAACATGATCGTGGGGTCGGATTCCGCTCTTTCCTTGTGTAATGTGAGCGTATGTTCCGCGCGTAGTCGGGACGTTGCTGAATGATTTATCCTTTCAAGCATTGCAAGAAGAGGCCGAGGTACATCGACAGTGTCATCGTGCATCCGTATTGCGGTCGGACGTGTGCGAACCTTGCAAAGGGTATGGGATACGCAAATGGGAACGCACCTATCCCAACCGTCGCTGCGAAACCCTCCAAAACTACCACTCCAGGGAACACCACAAACCCTCTCGGCACCACCGCTTCCACCAACGCTATAAATAGATCCATATCCACAAAGAAGAACGTTCCAATTATCGCGAATCCTCGAAACAGTGTCATACCGGCCAGCAAACAGAATAACAGAACTTCCAACTACTGGGAAATATCCTCGGATCTGACTTGTCAGACTCCAGGATGTTCAACTCCCGTGCACGTCCACCCGAACGGCGCCTTAAGTAGGTATTGTACCAAGGCGCACCAGCAGTACGTTTTTCACCTCGCCACTCTATCTCGCGAGCCGGTACTGAGTACTACGTAGGTGGGGAGAAAACGGTTGCATATATTGTCGCAAGGCCTCAACGAACGGTGTAGTTGTCTTCTGTAAAACTTGTCACAACACAATCCTCTGCTTTGCACCAAGGATCGTCAAAGTTCCCGGAAACCACGAGAGGTACAAGAGTGGTCAGTCAACCGAGGGGAATTCCTGTAGCATCTGATGAAGCAACTAACCCATGCTTCCAGTTGCATCGCAATTCCAGCAGTCGTGGAGGCACGAGACCAATTGTCCCAAAGTCCGTGCGATCTACAAGATCGTAAACACCGCGGCGAGCCTAGCAAAATACGACCAGTACCTGTCCGTCTCGTTTATCGTCCTCGATTCCTCACCCTGGTTGACCCACATGGTTACAGTGATCTAGTCGAAGCCAAAGGGAACTTCGGTTCGGATAACAAATCCCGTGGAAACGAGAGGCGCAGGTGGCACGGAACGACAAGAAAGTGCAATATTGGAGATAAAGGAGTGACGGAACTCTGTTCGGACACCTCGTGTTCCCTGTGTCGTATCATCGAGAACTCGTTCGATATCTCGTTTTTCGCCGGGAAGACGGGTTGGGGGAGGTTCGGAGCGGGGATTTACACTTCTTCGACTTCATCAAAGTTTGTGCCCGCTCCGACCAAGTGCATTGGAGCTATCTTCTGACAGCTTGGGCCGGTTTCTCAGGTCGAACGATTATTCGTGTAATGATTGCACTTCCAACTGGAACGCAATGCTATTGAACAAAGTGGTTGTAGGGAGGGGATACAAGTTGACGGGTAACAAGTCTAGTCTGACCGCGCCACCTGCCGGTTACGATTCTGTAAGCATTATTGTCCGATTATTGTTCGGCGGGGCACTGACGAAGGTCCAGGTCCTGGGAGAAGTCGGTGGTCGTTTGAACCACGACGAGCTCGTGGTGTATGACAACGATGCGGTCCGACCATCATATCTTGTTATGTATGATACACCAGAGTAAGCTCATTTCTCGTGATTAATAATAGGAGTGTATTTCAAAGTGTACAAGTCAAAGGGGAAATATAAACCTATGTTTTCATTCCCTGAAGCTCCTCGATTCTTCCAGAGAGGTCATCCCAGATTTGCATGATACCTTCACAGTATTTCAGGGACGGGAATATATTGATCATTCCCTTTGCTACGGTTTCAAAACCGGGGCCATCGAGGCTGAGCGGTATTCGAAAGACATCCAAACACGTGAGTGGGCACCTCGGGAGCGAGCGTAACTGTTGGAATCGGGGATCTTCCAAGATGTTCTTGAAATCGTCAACGATGTTCGTGGTGTTGAAGTGGACCTCTAGGCTCTCCAGCTTGGTGCAATGAACGGAAATCGGAAGAAGGCATGAGACAGTTGTGGAGCAGGTGTTTTTGGGGCATGTGCGTCCAAGAAGAAGAGACCGTAGCTGAGTTAGGGCCATGGCGAGCTCGGTGACGTTGTCGTTGTTCAGTTTGAAGGCGCATTGGCTCTTGTCGTCTCCATCAAAGCAGTAGACCTCGATGTTGAGCTGGACCAAGTTCCGGAATCTTTGAACCGGGGAGACAAAGGAAGGGTCGATGGTGTGAATGGAGAAACTCTTGATGTTTAGGACTTTCAACGACTCCTTCGCCTTGGACAATGGTGTCGCGCCTTGCGTGGTGGAAACCCCATGTTCTAAACGTTCGAACAGTGGAAGCCATCCACGTGCGGCGTCTTTCCCAAGTGTCAGCTCCTCGAGTGGAGGGAAGATGAGGGGCAAGGATGCAGCAGTGTAATTAGGCGGAGGGCCATGGATGCGCCAGGCACGGAGGTGCGGAAGGTGAATCAAATGGTTCACCGCCGCGTCCGACAATGGGACCGGGGAGTCGTAGTCCGTAAATGATGTTCCGCAACGCAAAACGACAGAGGAGAGCGAGTCCTTGAAATACGCCCAGGGCATCGTGAAATTGTCATCGCCCACCTCTATCTCCTGAAGACTTGAGGTCGGCAATGCGGAGATGGTCGAAGCCAAAGTTTGCATAACATCATGTGGAGCACCGGAGATGTCCCACGACCGCTGCACGATGATGGAAATCGTCTTCAAGTGCGGGGAGGAGAAGAATAGGTCGGTGTAGGGGGGATTGGATTCGGTGATGCACCAATATAAATCTTCCAGTGCTGGAAACCATCCACCGGGAGGTGAATTGAGGCGTATTCTGTTGAAGGTGTCCTTATCGAAGGGCGACCACTCGCTCACGCAGATTTTGTGTATCCAAGACGCGTAGCGCTGAAGTCTGCTCCAATCCTTCGGCGATGGGTCCCCCACGATCAAAAACTAACATAACCAAAAGCTTAAACATTCGATTATTCCAACGGGAGATCAAGGGCGCATACCACATAAGTACCAACCCCCAGTTCTTCATAACACCAAGTTTCTTCAGGCAGTACTTCCAGGAGGGTGCACAGCGCCAACTGTGTCTTCCATAACGCGCTGAGGACCGGTTCTTCAAGGCACCGACATGCGCAAGCGAGATTCACAGCGGTTTTTCGGCTGATGAGGACGAGCTGACTGGCGATAAGCCTCGCCAGTTCTCCAATTCCGAAGACGCGGCGGGGCGCGTTGCCCTGGATCATAGTGGCCCGGGTAGACTCACACTGGTGACTTAGCGCCCGTGACGCGACAACTGCTGGAAACACTTGGGGTCACACCGGTGGGATACTCCGCCATTCCCGGACCCCCAGCTGAGGAGAGATTCTGTCGGGGAAGATAAATAGAGCTTATCTTGAAATATTCTATACATAGTGTACACCAGATGGGATACATGCTGTTGGTCAAAGGGGAGGGGTCAAAGGACAGGTATAGCAGTGCCAACATCAAATCTACGTCCATCGTTCAACGCAAGCTCTCAGATCCGGATCCCAGATCCCAGCTTGTACCAACGACCATTGTGATCCGTAAGATCTAGTAAGCATGGGAAAATGGCCTTGAACCCCACCACAAGGATTTCAATGTCCTCTCCGCGCACTTCAAGTGGTAGGTATCCAACCATCAACATCCGGAGCTTGCACTTGGCGTTGCCACGCCCAGAGCCCCCATCGTGCAGGCGTTTCACATCATCCACGATCGTCAGGGTGTTGAAGTGTGTCTCCAAGAGTGTGAGGTCTGGACAATGGACGGATATCGACAAGAGGGAGGCGACGGTGGTGCGACAGGAATTGGAGTCACACGCTGTTCCCAGCCGCAGGGACTTCAGTCGAGGCAGCGTGGCGGCAAGTTCCTCCACATCGTCATCCGTCAGGTGAAAGGCACAACCCCCCACCCCGAAACAATAGGGAGCCACACTCAGCCTAACCAAATTCCGGAACTTCAAGACGGGTGATAAGAAGGTTGAATCGATGATGGTCTTCCCAAGGTAGTTGAGGAATCTTAATGTTTCTCTGATGTTCGCGTGAGATGATGCTGGTGCGGAACAATTCTGAAGGATGCCCTTTTCGTGTGACGCGAGAAGGTGAAGCCATGGTAGGGCTGCTTGTTCGTGGAGGCGGAGTTCCTCGAGGGGTGGGAAACGGGATAGTAGAGCGGTCTGAGGGGGTCCCTGGGCGGTAACCCAGAAGCGTAGATTTGGAAGCTGCATGAGGTGGTGAATAGCTGCCTCCGACAAAGGTACGTAAGAGTGGAATCTTCTTAGCAATGACCCGCATCGGTGAACTAAGGAGGATATTGCGTCTTGCAGAGGTTCTTCTTCCCACCGGCCACACAATATATCCAGATCTTCAAGAGAGGTCGGCAAAACCGGTATAATTTGGACGAGGTCGGCCAACTGTCCCGATTGAATGTCAGACATACTGGAATTGTGGAAGGTGATGCGTTTCAGGTGGGGGGAGAGGAAAAGGGGGAAGGAGGTTAAGGCGATAGACGTTTCATCCACATCCCAGCGCAACCATTCCAACCTGGAGAATAATACCCCACCGGGTAAATTGGATGAAAGTCGGTGAAGGGTGCTGTCAGGAATTCTTTCGTAGGGACGGAGTTGTAATCCACGCATCCAGGAAGCGTATCGTTGCAACCTGGTCCAGTCCACTGCTGAAGGGTCGTGCTCGATTGACTGGGGGATCTAAGTATACCGGATACGATCACCAAGAAAGTTGCAAGCACTTACGATGATTTTAACACCGTACCCATCCCGAACACAGGTGTGATTCGGCAACACCTTCACGAGGTCAAATAACGAATGTCTTCCTTTCCAAAGCAAACTAAGCGTCGGTTCTTCGAGGGAGCGGCAAGTGAGGGCGAACGAAACAGCTGTTTGTGGGCTGATTTTGACCAATTCGTCGATGATCAGTCTCGCCAGCTCGTCGATTTCGACAATTCGGTGTGGCATATGTGGCGGGAGGATAGGAACCCTTGGCGATCGGCCACTCCCACGAACTGAGATGCGCAACGTTCAAACTGAACCCAAGCTATAACCTGCGCGCTTCGACCTGAGTAGTCCGCTGTCGAACTGATAGGATGTCGCAAGAACAGTCAGAGTGTGGCTGAATCAACCGGGTGCTTTTTGATTACCCCCGTCCACAGGACTCTGTCTACGTACGCATGCCCCCAACCACTATTCGTCCACCACAAGGCTCTCTACTCGGTCGGGGACGAGGAACGCTCGTTTGAGCAATGTTTGCAGTGGTGAAAGATTGCATCCGGGGTTCAGATTCCTCAAACCAGTCAATCCCTGTCACTTCGGGCCAAGGTTGTGTGTCGTGAGTGCAGGATCACTTTCGTCTCACAGGTCTGTGAGCACGATGGTCAATCATTCTCATTCACGTCTGCGCAGAATTTCGAGTTCCAGCCGCAAGCGCGGGATCCGACCACAGGACGATACTTTCTCTTCCGTTCCAATGCGGCGTGTGCCGCACCGGGGACCTGGGCTTACCAAATAGTCTTAATACTGTTGGAAGCCCGAGCAAAAGCACAAGCGTAAACGCGAATATGAACGTGGGTTCGGATTCCGCTCTCTCGCCGCGTAACGCGAGAATATGCATCCCGACCGGGGTTGGGAAATGCTGAATGATTTACCCTCCCAAGCATTGCACGAAGAGGCCGAGGTACAGCGACGGTGCCATCGTACATCCGTATTGCGGTAGGATGTATGCGAACCTCACAAAGGGTACAATCAAGACCACAAGCTCCATCACTACAAACCCCTCCAAAACTGCCACTCACGGAAACACCACAAATCCTATGGGTATCACCGCTCCCGCCAACACCAGAATTAGATCCACGTCCGCAAAGAACGTCACCATTCCCGCGAATCCTCAAAACAGCACCTGTCCACCTCATTTATCGTCCTCGATTCCTCACTTCTTCGACTTCATCAAAATTCGTGCCCGCTCCAATTAAGTGCGTTGGAGTTACCTTCTGACAACTTGAGCCGATTTCTCAGGTTGAAGGCGCAATTTGCTGAAGGTTTCCTCATTGGAAGGCGACCACGCATCCACGCGAATCTGGTGCCTCAAAGACGCATAGCGCTGGGCTCTGCTCCAATCCTCTGGCGATGGGTCCCCTGCCATCCCAACTTAGTGTTACCCGAAACTTAAACGTTCGATTCTCCAAATGGGAGATCAAGGGCGCATTCCACATAACTACTAACTCCCGGTTCTTCAAATTCCCAAGCTCCGCCAGGCAGTACCCCTAGGAGAACACACAACCACACTACGTCTCTCATAACGTGTTGAGGACCCGTTCTTCAAGGCACCGACATGCGCAAGCAGGGTTCACGCCGCTTTTTCGGCTGATGAGGACAAACTGACTGGCGATGAGCCTCGTCAGATCTTCAGTCCAGGTTTCGTCGGGGAAGAGAAATGGAGAACATTCCATATATAGCATACACCAGGTTGTATAGTGACGTGCTATTGGTCAAAGGGGAGGGATTAAAGGGCATGTGTAGCAGTGATAACTCAAATGTACATCCGTAGTTTAGATCTCAACTCGTACCAATGATCGTTGTACTGCGTGAAATCCGTCAGGCATGGGAAAATAACCTTGAACCCCACCACAAGGGTTTCAATGTCCTCTCCGCGCACTTCAAGTGGCAAGTATCCAACCTTCAAATTCCGGAGCTTGCACTTGGCGTTGCCACGCCCAGAACCCCCATCGTGCAGGTGCTTCATATCATCCACGATCGTCAGGGTGTTGAAGTGTGTCTCCAAGGATGTGAGGTCGGGGCAATGGACGGATATCGACATGAGGGAGGCGACGGTGGTGCGACAGTAATTGAAGTCACACACTATTCCCAGCTGCAGGGACTTCAGGCGAGGCAGCGTAATGGCAAGGTTCTCCACATCACCATCCGTCAGGTGAAAGGTACAACGTTCCGCCTCGTCACAATAGGTGCCCACGTACAGCATAACCAGATTCCGGAACTTCAAGATGGATGATAAGATGGTTGAATCGATGGTGGTGTTCGGAGGGCAACTGAGGGATCTTAGCGTTTCTCTGATGTTTGCGTGCGATGTCGTTGGTGTGGAATGGTTTTGAAAGGTGCCCTTCTCATCTGACGCAAGAAGGTGAAGCCATTGCAGGGCCGCTAGTTCCTCGAGGTGGAGTTCCTCGAGGGCTGGGAAAATGGATAGTGGAAGGGTCCGAGGGGGTCCCTGGGCGGTATCCCAGGAGCGTAGATTTGGAAGCTGCATAAGGTGGTGAACAGCTGCCTCCGACAAAAGTACGGAGGAGCGAAATGCTCTCAGTGATGACCCGCATCGGCAAATGAAGGAGGATATTGCGTCTTTCAGGAGTTCTTCTTCCTCAAAACCACACATAATGGTCAGATCTTCAAGAGAAGTCGGCAAAACCGGGATAGTCTGGACGAGTCCGGCCAACTGACTCCGTGGAACGTCATACATATCGAGACAGGAGAAGACGATGTTTTTGAGATGGGGGGAGAGGAAAAGGCGGAAGGAGGTTAAGGCGATAGGCGATGCTTCGGCGTCCCAACGCAACCACTCCAACTTGGGGAGTAGCACCCCACCGGGTAAATTGGATGAAAGTCGGTGAAGGGTGCTGTCAGGAATTTTTTCGTAGGGTGTGAGGTCTAATCCACACATCCAGGAAGCGTATTGTTGCAACCTGGTCCAGTCCTCCGCCGAAGGATCATGCTCGATTGACTGGGAGAATCTAAGTATTTCGGATACGATCACCAGGAAGGTCGCAACCACTTACGATGACTTTAACACTGTCCCCACTTTCCAGATGACAGGTGTGATTCGGTAATACCCTCACGAGGTCAATTAACGAATGATTTTTTTTCCAAAGCGAACTAAGCGTCGGTTCCTCGAGGGAGCGGCAAGTGAGGGCGAACGAAACAGCTGTTCGTGGGCTGGTTCTGACCAATTCGTCGATGACCAGTCTCGCCAGCTCGTCGATCTCCACAATTCGGTGTGACATGGTGTGGCAGAGTCAAGGATAGACACCGTCGACGATCGGTCACTCTCGCGAACTGTGATGTGCAACGCTCAAACCGAACCCCGGCTACAACCTGCGTGGTTCACCGGCACGGTCGAACTGATAGGATGCCGTAAGTACCCAAAGTGTGGCTGAA
>Ga0307515_10017027_pt1 | contig 13277 bp, 6 predicted proteins | sample 17_EM_MG_FD_194513 | JGI IMG/M metagenome (GOLD analysis project Ga0307515, IMG submission 194513) | Populus trichocarpa ectomycorrhiza microbial communities from riparian zone in the Pacific Northwest, United States - 17_EM | ecosystem: Host-associated > Plants > Roots > Unclassified | place...
TTAATTTTTATATAATTGGGAGGCGTAGGGCTATAAGGTCGCTCTAGGGCTAGTTCTTAGCAGTTTTGCTAGTTCCTAGCACTTAAATCTGCTAAGGATTTGCCCTAAAGCGGCCAGATGTCCCTAAGCGAAGCTCCTGCGCCCAACAAGATATTACCGCATTCTGCTATATTCTGCCAAATTCTGCCACCTTATTGCATTCTGCCAAATTCTACTATATTATTGCATTCTGCCAAGTTCTGCTATATTGTCGTATTCTGCTATATTCTGCCAACCCTAAGTTATAAGCCAACTAATTAGGATTTTTTATGCCCGGCATGGAAAATTGCTATTGGCTTGCTTACCACTAGCGCCTTAGCGGCCCTCTTGACATCTTAACCTACTATATAGTAATTCTTACGCTAAGAGCGGTATACTACGCTGAAAGTGAGAGTTAAGGCAACGGAGGTTAGTGGTCTTAGTCCTAATATATAGGCGAAAGGCTTTTAATGACCACCGACCTAGCTGCTGAATTTGCTAATGTAAACACCCTAAATCTTTAGTGAACTAGGCAGCGCCCTGGCGGAAGAAATGGTTTGAGTAACTACTTGGGTTGATTCTAGCAGCTACTAGATGGGAGGAAAGGATCTTGCGAACCCCTAGAGAGGCAAAGGGTTTACCATTAAGACTGAATAAGGGAGAGTTGAGGGGTTAAGGGTCCCTATTGAACAGCTTTGTCATAGCAGCGACTGGGCATAATAGGCCGCCTACCGCCGCAATGGCGACGTTAACGCCCTAGTGTTGCTTGTTGGCTTTGCTCTATTTAAGGCGGAATGTTATCCTACTAGGCGTAAAGGTGATATTGTGTTGAGTAGCCTTTTTCGCTAGGAAGGTCGTTTAGTTCTTAAGCTCTGCTGTAGTGTACGTGATTTCGCCCATTCGTAGAAATCTAGTAAATGCGAGGGTGAATGCGGCATTAGTGTTGATATCCGGTAGTAATAGGCCGTGTGTTACTACCTGGGCTAGAATGTCCCTAGTAATAGGTTACTTGTCCTTTTTTGCTAAGGGAGAGATAGCGGCTGCTCCGGCGAGTAATTGGTGTACTATAGGATCCTTAAATGCTGTAATTGAGATACTGTAATCCACGTGGCGCGAGCGAATTGCAGAGACGTAGGCTTATAAGGTTTCGGCCTTAAGCCTGCCTATCTATAGCTGGGAGGTACTAAATGCGCGGCGGGCAATCCATTCGCCTAGTTTACGCGGCTTAGCTGGGTAGGGGGAGACTTCTTTAAGTGCGCAGTATGACTCCTAGCTGTTAACTGCTGAGGAATAGTTCCTATGGGTTGCTGGCGTAAGGCCGTTCTAAAGAAGGAGCGCGTAGAGGTCGGATGGCGCGTTGATATTATCTTTAAAGTTTATAGGCGGTTGTGAGTAGTCCGTTGGGTTTACGGCACCTATTAAAAACTTGTTAGCTTTGGTAGTAATAAATTAAGGGCCTAGTGTGGGCAGAACTAATGGATAGCCGCGGCCTAGAATTGAGATAGTGTATTAGCTAAGCCATTCGAATTACCTAGGATCTACTTCGCGGATATTGTAATATCGTAAGCTATAGTAGCTAGCATGATCTTGCGGAGCGATTTATTTGCTACGCTATGGACGATAGTCTTCTTAATGCCCTAGTAAACCACTATGCTATTAGTGTGAATAGATAGCGCGCTATGCTGCTAGTTGGTAGACTATAGATTAAATGCGTAAGTAATAGTATGCATCTCTTTTGGATTAATATAGTTTATTTGTTAACTGGGCTTAGGTAATGTACTAAACGCCTAAGATTAAGGGAGGTTGGCTGTGTACTACTGCCAGTTATCCTTATATTTAAGTTCCTTAAAAAAGTAAAAGCCGCCAAACCTAAACCGGGTAGAGGCGTTAGTAAAGAGATAAATGTGGGTACGCTTAACGTCGTTAAAGAATAATACCCTATTACTTGTAGTAAGTAGGTTAAGCTAGATATATAAGTCACTTCGCAACTTAGTGCTGAATCGCCTAGGTTTATACTTGTTTGCTAAAGTCTCCGGCTAAGCAGTAATAAAGATCTAGAGGGATCTAGAGTAAGATTAACTAAGTTTAATTACGTGGGCGTACTATGCAAGGTAGCCCGCAAGCTGCTGGGCTTAAAGGAACAATAATGAGCCGTATTGGAGTGCGGTAGTGACTTTCTTAATAGCATATAATTGTTTCTGTGGTGATAATCGCATTTGCATTTATATAGTGTTAATAGTATATTCTAGAACTTTAATAATAGTTCCTACTATATCTTTAGAGCTATTTTAAGGGATACCTAGGGAGTTAGTAATAGAGATGTAAGTCTAGGTAACAGCCGCTAAGTCGTTCGGGTTGGTAAGGATAAAGATAAAGTTATCTAGGTAGTGTTCCACCTCGTAAGGCAGTTGTAAATAGAGTATCTAGTGTAGGCCTTTTGCGAAGAGGTTAAATATAAGCGGCGCAGTTTAAAGACTAAAGGATAGGTAGTATTCCTGGTAGGTAACACCTTCTTAGGAGAAGCCTATTAATGTTCTTGCCCTATAAGATAGGGGGACTATATAGAACGCGTCTTTAATATCTCTTTTAAGCAGTAGATATCTATAACCTGTAGAAATAACGTGGGCTTAAATAGCGGTAACTGTAGTATATACTAGTGCTCTATATTCTTCTAGGATTGCGTCATTAACTAAAGATGCTGGTAGAAAGGAGAGATCGTGAATTCAGCGGTATCCTCCATCCAATTTTGGCACTAGGCTAAGAGGTAAGACTATAATAGGCCCTGTCGCGATTCTAATATGTCCTTTTTCGAGGTCTAATATTATCTTCTTAGAGATAAGGTTAGTGTTATCCTAAGAGGAGTTATGGTTCCTATAAGATCTTAGGGTAGGGATAGACTTGGCTCCTATCTTGCAGCTATAGGTTAGGATGCCTACTAAGGTGGCTGGTAGATTGCCCGGGTAGTTAAATAGAAGGGAGTACCACGCTAAGATCCTTAGGGGCGATAGAGAGTAGTGGAGAGCCTTTACCTCTATAAAGGTAGAGAATAATGGTGACGTATTAGGCCTAGGTCCTAGGCGTGTAATTAAAGTTAGTGTTATTATTAGGCTAGACCCTACTTTGTAAGGTTTGCCTTGCTGTTCCTAGGCGCAAGCTTTAGATAATACAGTGTAATCTTTACTACACTTTAAGCACTTATACGGGTATTTGCAAGCTATATTATCGCAGCCTCTGCTATTAAACCTACGGCAGGTATTAGAGGTATAGGAGGTATCTAACCTAGGTCTCTTTAAGGCGGCAAAGCTAATAGCACTAGATATTGTGAGGTATGGCGCTGTATACTAGGCTGGTATTTGCTAATTAGCGGGCTCTAGTTAGCCATTGGTTATTATAAAGGTATAATAGTTAAGTGCTAAGTCGAGTATATAACCTACCTAGATATACTAGGTTGATAAGGTACGAATTATATTTATTTAGAGAAGTATGCTAGCGATAAGGTCCAGCGGGCATATATAGAGGGTGCTAGTAATAACTACGTAGTTAGTAAAACCTTTAAACTAGACGCCTTTATCTGCAAATAGCTTCCTATTTGCCTTTGCCTTCCTTATAACTAGAGTACCATTCTTAATCCGTGTCTTGTTGGTAATCTTAATTTAAGCAATATAGACTTAAAGACGGGCGAGGTTTACTGGATTAAAGGTACCCTTAAAAATATCTAGGTAATCCCTTTTTGTGACGCCAGGAAGGCGGAGTTTAAGCGACTTTATACTAGGAGGGAGAGGCTTACTAAGGACATCAGCTGTAGCAGCTGTTGTAGTGGCCTATAAGGCCGAAGCGGCCAAGCCTAACTGTAATTAAGCCATTTGAGCTAGGTGGTATTTATGCTGGCGAGCCTCCTCCGCTAGGCGGGCTTTGCGTTCTTCCTTATACTTCTAAATCTCCCTTTTATCTCGGGCTTGTTCCCTTTACTCTTTAGCAATTTCGCGCTCTTCTACGGCAGTGGCGCGTATATTAGCCTCGGACGGCATTATAGAACTAGTGGAGGAGGGTGTAGCGGTTGTAGACGATGGTGTAGTTAAGGTAGGTCGTCTAGGTGGGTTTGCTTGTTGGAATTGTACACACGTATAAATCTCCTAGTTGGTTATAAGCGGTAATAGCGTTATAAAATAATTCTTAAACGAATGGATGATGAATGTATAATAAATATTAATGAGTTTAGCGATATTGAAAGCGAATTAGCCACGTAGTGACTGCGTTCGATATTCGCGAATATTGTAGGAGGTCTTAGCATTGTGCGTTGCTAAGGTAGATGCTGCCAAGCAATATATAGACGCTAGTATCTATACATTGCTTAGCCAAAAACCCTATAACTTAGGTATTTAACTAGATATTTAACACGGTTAATAACATCATCGCTTATAACTGCACTTAATAGGTCGTTCTTTTTACCTACCCACCCCCCTTATAATGTATATTATATTAGATACTTATAGTCCTGTTTAGGTCTAGCGGCAGGCTACCCTATTAGGGGCACTGGGTAGGATTTAGGCCAGATCTCCGAAGTTTAGGCCTAAAAGCCTTATAAACGCTAGGATATCGCCTAGATCCCGCCCTATAAGCCTGCACCCTCTACAATTAATATACTTAAAATGGACTATGACCTATTTATGCCGTATAAGAGATAGACATCTTTATATTAGATCCTACGTAGAGGGCTCTGTATTAAAGCTCTGCAGTCTAAATATATACTAGATTCGTGACCAATATAATCCTTAAGCCTAGCTTAAGTAGGGCGCCTTGGTCACTGTAGTAGATCCTTACCTAGTAGTGACTAAGGCGCCTTAATCTTACTACTACTTTTAAATTAAGCAAAAGCTCTATATAGGGGGGTCCCAGGGGGTCTCCCCCTGGAAAACCTTATCTCTATATATATTAATTAAAGTCTATATAATAAAGCTCTAAAATTGATTGGCTTATTACTTATAAACTTGGGTTAAAATTTACGTTGGGGGATTAACGTTCCGCATGTTAAAGCGTACGGGCGGTAGCGGCAATAGCGAGCCTATATCCTCATCTTCTACCTCTATAGGCTCCTTAATATTCTTACCCTCGCCTTTATTAACCTTATCTGTAGATATAGGCTCTACGGGCGTTGCTAGCGACGGCGACGGCAACGGTGACGGTGACGGTGACGGTAACGGTGATGGTAACGGTGATGGTAACGGTGATGGTGATGGTACTGGTATTGTCTTTTACCTCTTCTTCGCCACCTTTGCCTTTCTTTTCGCCTTTTTCTTAGGCGGCTGTAAGATAGTAGAAGTAGGCATAGATTAAGCCCGCTTTTGTTTAGAAGGCTTTAGAGTACGGCCCAACAATCTAGTAGGCAGCTGCTGCTGTTGGGGCGCCATAAGTTGCAATACCAAATTTCTATATAATTGACTTAACTAGGTAACGCGCCAGCTTTAATATTTGGGCACTTATAGTAGGTGGTTAACGTGTTATAGGTGGTTAAAATCGAAAGAATTACCCCTCATACAAATTTTGGTGGGGTGCGATGCGGCTCTTTCGGCTTGGCGATTTTTACCGATCTTTTTGTATAGAAGGTCTCCCGCCAGCGTGCACGTCCCTGCGGCTTGCACCACATTTTTTTAAACAACGCATTACTCTAATTAATTAATAACAATTTAACCACTGCATTAAATAGGCTTAAATTTTAAAGTTATAACTAGGAATACTATGCGAAACTTCTATCCAACTATATAGTTAGTTAGGTAAGCGGGCGCATTTCTCTGCCGCCGAAGCCGCGGGCTTTGGATTTTTACTACCTCTTCATTATTACTAGACTCCACCATTATTATTACCCGTTTCTTTAACGGCGAGCCTTTAGACTGCTTTATAGGGCTCTAAACTTATTATTATAAGTCTCTTTTAAGCTATAATAAGGCTAAACGCTGAGCAGTTTTATTGTCTTTTACCTACTTCTTTTGCCGTGCTAACTTCTCCCAATCTTAACGCCTTTATTTTACTACTTTCTCGTTATTTTTCTTCTTTTTCTATTTCTAAATTTTCGCCTAGGCTTTCTCTAGCGCTATTTATTATTTTATAGCCTCCTTGTCCCTAATAGCCTGCTTTATAGTCTTAAGTTTAGTCGGCGACCAGAAGGTAGCTTTACCTTTATTTATTATACGAATATTCTTAATATATGGCTTTCCTCTCTTTCGCCTTTTCTTCTCGATAATAACAGTATTCTTAAGCCCCTTAATTCGGGCTTATAAAATGCTGTTCTTAGCTACTATCTTCTCCACTAAGTTACCTAGTTTAGCCGCATCACGTAACGGCTTAGTACCACTAATATACTTTACAAGTCTCCGTACCTAATAGATATTTAATATTAAGTATATAGTCGACGTAGATAACGCAGATCTACTTATACTAGGCCGCTTAGGGGCCGCCGGCTTAACCTAGTTAAGTATTAGGTTTAAATCTAGGGGCTATAAGCTGGTTTTGCGCCAGCCGCTAAGAATATTAGTTTCCGTAAAAGCATGTCGCTAGGCGGCTTAAAATAAGCTATAAAACTCTCTTTTTATAATACGGCAAAGCCCTACTGTATTATAGATCCATTTATTAAGCTCCTAGGAGTAGTAGTTTGCTAGAGGGTTAAAAAGGCTAACGTCTAGAGGCTGGAGTCGATAAGTTAAATAGGGGGGGTATACTGCCACTAGGATCCTATGCTTAAGGCACCAGTCTAAAAATAGTATATTAACGTGGCTACCATGCCCATTAATAAAGAGAAGCCGCCAGTCACGCCCGTGCCTGGCTTTTGCTTTAGTGTAGTAATTAAAAATAATAATTAACTACGCTATCCCTAGCTCGTTATTCGTCCACCCTAAAGATAAACTTATAAAATAGGCCGCATCTAGCTTAGTAGGCTTAAAATCGTTAAGCTAGGTATCTTAGATATTGCCCGTTATGGCCTAGTAGATAAGGGAGGGTGGAATATATATCCCGTCTATACAGATTATTACCATACACGTAATCTATTCATAATTACTATCCTGGCCAGCACTAATTAATTTACCCCTCTTTTCTAAATCCTTATTAAATATCCTCTTTACTTTCTAAAGAATGCCAATTAAGAAGCCTTTTTTATCTATATTATATATATTTTGCGGAAGAACGTTATATTGCTTAATTTTGGCCCAAACCTTTAAAATATTAGTATAAATACTAGTATTTAGGAGGCTATAAACTAGCTTAAAATAAAGAGTATATTAATATACATTATCCGCCTTTTTACGGCTTAAATCTGCCGCCGCTAGGAAGCCAGATTTTAAGACCTTTTGATGCCGCTTAACAAACTTATACACCCAATTTTTTCCGGGGCGTTTTTTAACTATATCCTTAGTAAAGTTTCGGACCATTGTATAAGTAGGAGGTAGCCCTTAATTAGTTAATCAATTAATCTCATTTACTAGGGTAAGCTGCTGTTGTGCCGATAGTAATAAGACATTATCCCGGTAAATATGCCGTAGGTCAATTTTGCCTTTTGCACGCCTTGCGAGTGTCGTACGATGGGGCTGTTGTACTAGCGTTATAGGAGCTGAAAGAGGCACGTTTTGTAAAGATAATGAATTCATTTTTATGTGATTTGGTAAAGAATTGATAGAGATAATTAATTTTAAAGTTTTCTATCTTGTGGGTAAATGCACGTGCACGCTGCAGGGACGTGCACGCTGGCGGGAGACCTTCTATCGCGATCGATAGGTCTCGGAACTTGCCGCAGTCACAGCGCTATGCTCCGCGAGCCTCTTGTGGGGGTCCGGCGGTGGCTGGTTAGGCTGAGGGGCTGAAAGGCGCGCCAAGTACGAACCTCGAGCTCTCAGGTAGAAGACAGTTGACAACTATTGGCAAGCAGCGATTACTGAAGCAAATTCTGTTCTACAGAGACTCATATCATGCATTTGTTCGTCACCCTCACATGCATGCTCTGCTTAGCTGGATGGGTCCCAGCGGCGCCAGGCCAGAACACTACCAGGATAATCGCCTTACCCTCAACAACATACACCCTTATAAGACCAGCTGCTGTAACCATTGCTCTACCCGATTGTGCGGTAAGCGAATATCCATATATATATTCCGAGTCATTCTGAACTTAGTGCCTTCTAGGTAGCCTGCATAAGCACTACTTTCCCTGGCTGTGCCGTAGGTGATACAAAGTGTCATTGCGAGAGCGAAGACTATGTAAATCTAGTATATGCGTGCTTAAAAGGAGGATGTAGTCCCGAAGATGAATCGCTATCAACGGGCTATTTTGCGAAGCAGTGCCTGGGTACGCGCGCACACTACGTCCATAATTGCATTATTAACTGCATGAAGATGTCGGTGCGCTGCTGCTGTTTTCACCTATTGTTCCGAACGTAACGGCATCGCGGACCACGGCCTCTGTGCAGTCAGCAACATCGCGAGTTATCTCGTCATCAATGACTTCGACCAGTCTTCTTCCGAGCAGTACTCCTGGGGCGACATCTTCGGGGCTATCCACTTCCGCAAAGATCGCGCTGGGTGTTGCGATTCCAGTCGGCATCGTTGTGCTTTGCACATGTGCCTTTATTGTCTTCTATCTCTGGTCAAGACTTCTACTGGCAAAACAGCCAGAGCAGCAGGATGTAACAGAGCCACGAGTGGAGTTAGTTGGGGGCTAAGGACAAAAGCGACACAGGGAGAGGCTTGAGGGTAATTCGCTAAATAGATAAAGGATGAAAGGCGGAAGACGATGCTTAGGTTCTTTGAAATTTAGCTAACTTTGTTGGATCAGATGTAGTATATTGGGGTTCGTGGTATTGTATCCTGAGATCCTTATAGGTGGGAGGCTTTGGTCTTATAAGAGGATGTTATGAACTGAGTTCGGGTATTATAAAGAAGACTGTTAATGTAATACAGCGTCGTTTCGGCTATTTGAAGTGACGAATGTAATAGCAGTGTATATAAAGCTAGTCTCATCAGGAGCAGTCCTTCTCACACTAGAGACAACTCATGTTCTACATCTACGCTTAGTCCTGTTATTGAGCAAGTCTATCTTGGACCTACTACTCTGTGCTAATACCTTTTTAATTACACTCTTTAGTTTTACGGAGTTAAATTGCGGCTTAACTTTACCCTTTATATTGACTAAAATACGGCCTAGTTTCTCACTAAAGACGGCTGCTGCGAGATTACTATATATGATAATATATTGATCTATATCTATTTTAAGCTAGCCAAGCATAATTGCAATAAGCCTATTGCAATAGTTGCGTTAGTTATACTTATTAAGAAATAGATTTATCTACCTGCCGGTGTTAGTGCCTCTAATAAGGTTATTTATCTTTTATTCGTGATTTAGTCAACCTATAATACTCCTTAAGATATTAAGCGTAGAGAGCCCCCGCATACTACTACTATTAAGAAACAGTAGATAGAGTCCTATACTGTTAAGATAGTTTAGTCCTCTACTTTACTAGATAGCTAATGGTTACTATATTACTCTATCTGCCGTCTACGCCGGTCTTATACTTATAAGAGTAGAGAATGGCTAAGTAGGCAAGTAGGTAATTAGAGGTATACGATATAGTAGGTAAAGGAGGAAGGCTGAGAATGTAGGCTGGGCTAAAGTAGAGGATGGGCTGCGCGTGTCTTAGCTCGAGCTTATAGGCTGGTCGGCTACGTAAGTATAGGTATAATTATATCTAACGGTAATAAAAGTAATTTGGTACTAAATGTTGCCACCATAAGTAGGGAGGGTGGCCGACCCGCTACGGCCATACCCTTATTAAGATGGCGCTAATAGTAAGCTTTTATAACGTGTGTTTTATATTTAATACTTTACCGGATATATAAGGTGGGGCGTAAAAAGTTTATAATAGCTGTACTTAACTATACCTCTTACCCCTTACCCCCTTAATAAGTTATAAACTCCTAGTTATTATATCTATTCTATCTCTTCAAACACGTGCATTTTTTGTCAATTTTTTTATTGGTGGCTGCGGCTCAGGGGCCTGCAAATGGCGGGCTTGTTTTCCAGCTTTTATAAGCAGTTTTTACTATAAAAAGCAGGAAAAATAGCCCTGAATTTGCAAGCCCATGGTCCAACTAGCGAAAGTACATACTTATAAGAAGTAGGGCATAAGCTATATATGTACATATAAGGTGAAAAAGCGAACGCTTGGGTGGGCGGGTGAATTAATAGCAGCTTTAATTGACGAGAACTAGCATATTCGAATTTAATTAAATGATGTTATTGCTGCTTAAAGTTCTTTATGTAGAGACTTTAAGCCGTGCGCTGTGAGACACGTGACTCCCTATAGACCCTATCATCTATCTCTTTAAATATATGCATTTTTTATTAATTTTTTAATTAGTGGCTGCGGCTTAGGGGCCTATAAATAGCGGGCTTATTTTCCAGCTTTTGTAAGCAGTTTTTACTATAAAAAGTAGAAAAAATAGCCCTAAATTTATAAGCCCATGGTTTAAGGAGAGTAAAGCGTGACTGCAGCTAAATGGAGAGAAAAAATATGTGTAGAGAGATGTGTTTTAGGTGTTAGCTTTATACGCAAGGCTAAGTTAAAGAGAACGCTAGCGGGGTACCTAGTTAAAACCTTTATAAAAGGCGGAAGGTGTTAGCCTATAAGGTTAAGCAATAAAGGCGGAAAGCATCTAACGTCTAGCGGCCTAAGCGTTGGACCTCTTTATTGGAGAAGCCGTGGTCTAGGGCGTATTAGGCCGCGCCCCTACGAAAGCTGTGACCTGTATACTATGCGGCTAGAATACTATAGAGGTTTAGCCTTAATTTAAGCATCTTCTGCGCGTATAAGGCGGAGAATGCCGCATTACTAGATGCAGTAAATAGCGGCGCGGAGGGAGCTTAGGGGTCTAGAAGAAAAAGCCTTTATAGTGCTGCTATAGGGCAAACCGCGTTAAAGGTAGCGGCTACTATAATTTAAACGCCCTACTTATCTTTATTAGTCTTACTCCGTTTAAGACAGAAGGTAAGGTAATCTTTAAAGGGGCTAAACTGTACGTCTAAGCGAGTAGCTTTGGTTGTAGCAAATAACGGTTTAGACCATTATTTATTAGTATAGGAGATTTCGCCTATATAGAGGCACCCTACGAAGGCAAGGCAGAAGGCAGTGTCGGTATTTACCCCTAGGATTAAGTTACTACTAGTCGCGATCTAAGCAAGGATGCTACGTAAGATTGGTAACTTCGGGGTGGCTTCTTTTAGGTTAGTGTAACGGAACCTTGTAGCAAGTACTACGGTAGGTCCTGTCAATGGGCTAGGTGTGTAGGTGATGCGTAAAGTCAACAACGTAATAATAACTAGTGGAGTGGTTGCCTAACAGATTAACTCTAATTGTATTCTGAGAATTACTATAAGGAAGGAACTATCTAGGTAGGGACTAAGGGTCCTTAAATACATAACCATACTCCTATAAAATCCTTCTTGTACGTAATATATATGTGCTTTATCTACTCTGTTACACAGATTATACAGATCATATAGATTATATAGATTATATCACGTGACTTAGTTACTATTCCTCGTTACATAGTTCTACCGGATTTATCCTAGACCGTGCTTATATTAACCAACTAGCTTCTTTTAACTCTTCTCTAAGTAGTCGTAACATTGTACTTAAAGCGTCCGTAATACTATCTCCCTTCTCTTTATCTTCATCCTTAAAGATTCCTAACATCTCTAAGTCGTTTACTAGAGGTATAATGTCCGTCTAATTAATTTGGTTAACATCGTTACTTATAATACCTTTAAAGGTTTTTAAGCCTCCGCCTTCTTCTTCTATAGCTCGTCGGTCTCGTACTATTGCTGCGATATTATCTCTGGGTGAAATAATGCTATCTTCGTGTTCTTGTTGTGCGAAAGAGGGGTTAGTCTATGTTGCGCTGGCAAGTCCTTCGTCTTGGTAACCCTCTTCTTGTTTAGAGTGCACTAAAGCAAACGTTTAATTATCTTGTGATGTTCGTTCTGTTTCTAACGCTAAGTATATACGTCCTATGACTTTTAATAGTCTTTAAGTTCCCTAAGTAATTTATCATAGGGTCTTATATTTAATCTGCCGCTGCGAAGCTTAATAGTAAACTTACGGGTGCCCTAGGCGAGATTTATTGCCTTTAACGCGAAGATTAAGCTCGCGCTAAGCGGGTAAGAGAAGAGGATCATTAAGCTCTTAAAGCCCGCGCCTCTGCTTATGCTCGGCTTCTTTATCTTAAGAAGGTCCGTAAGAAGGTTTATTTTAAGGAGTAGAAACTTATAGAATAAGGTCTACAGGAACTTGGTAATGAAAAAACGGATTCTCTTCTAACAGTAAAAGAAATAACTCTAAGTAGTTTAGTAATCGCTCTTCCTAAGTCCTTTTTAGGTAACTCGTTCTTTGGTAATTCTTTTTTAATATTGCCTAACCTATTCTCTTCTAATACTCTTATACCTTTCCTATAGCGTTCTTTAAATTTTCTAGTAGTTCCTAGGTAGTCTTATTATAGCCTATCCACTTAACCTTATATTATATTTCATCGTTAACGTCCTTATAACTAACGATCTTTAAAACTTACCATTTATCTTCTTCTTATCCTCTGTATATATCTGCTTCGTAGACTAATGGCTTAACATTTTCGTATACTAGCTCTAGCATTGCGATATACTGTATAGGGTAGATTTTTATCTTAGCTAGTAGGTTTAACTTAAACGTAACCGGTAAAATCCTTTAACTAATTTCGAAAGGTCCTAGTCTAACGTAGTCCAATTTCTTACTTAGTCGTTAACTCTTAAAATTTTTGTGTAGTAGCTATACTTTATCTCCCTCCTTAAGATCTAGTCCCTTAGATCTCTTAGCGTTATAGTATTTCTTTATTTTTTGTTATACTACCTTAGCTGTTTCTATAAGGTTCTCATAAAGATTTATTAGTGTCTCTATTCTTTACTTAGCCGTGCTACTTGTCTTCTTTACTTAACGTGGCGATAATAATGTTCTTAGCTTATATCCATAATTCGCCTTAAATGGTAACGTATCTATTCCTTCTTATGGTATTACATTGTATGTAAACTATGCAACTAGTAATAATAATACCCAATTATTCTACGCGTGATTGACATAGTGCCTTAGATACTGCTCTAGTGTCTAATTTAATCTTTCCGTTTAACCGTCTGTTTGCGGATAATATACGGTGGAAGTTGCTGCTTAAACTCCTTGTTCCGCCAAGAATTAAAT
>Ga0307515_10017028_pt1 | contig 13276 bp, 8 predicted proteins | sample 17_EM_MG_FD_194513 | JGI IMG/M metagenome (GOLD analysis project Ga0307515, IMG submission 194513) | Populus trichocarpa ectomycorrhiza microbial communities from riparian zone in the Pacific Northwest, United States - 17_EM | ecosystem: Host-associated > Plants > Roots > Unclassified | place...
GGGATAGGCAAAGTGCGGCGGTTTATAAAAGAGAAGGCTATAATAAGGTCCTATAGTAATCTTAAGTAAGATCGCCCTAACTGGATAACTTCTACGGCCTAGGTAAGGCTACCTCCTAGTTACTAGCACTGTTTAAGAGAGACTTAGGGCTTAAGGATAAAAGAGGTAAGTAAATCTTATAGTGCTATTTGCTTAGCAGGGCCAAGGGAGAGGAAAAAGGTATTAGTATTAATCTAATAACCTAGAACGTCTAACACCGTACTATAGAAGTCTTTAGTAGCATTAGGAGGAAAACTAAGTAGTATAATTATAAAGTTATATATATAAACCACTGGCGCGTGGCTAGTACCTAGGTGTAAAATAAATATAAAGTTATCTAGGTAATAAACTAGTGCAAAGAAAGCAATAATTAAATAAAGATGGCGTTTAAGTACCTAATATAGGGCTTCTATAAAGAGGTTAAAGAGAAAGGGCGCAGTAGCTAGACTAAAGGGAAGGTAGCATTTAGTATATACTATCTTCTCCTATTTAAAACCCAGTAGGCGTTAGTTAGTAGTAGCGACCAGAATATTCTAAAAAGCGTCTTTAAGATCGCGTTTAAGAATAACGGCTTCTCTCCTAGCAAGAAGGATAAGCGCTAGAATATCGTCTACGGTGCTATAGGTAAGGGTAGAGTAGGCCTCTAGGATAGTAGCATTAATAGAGAGGCCTTAGTAAGGCTTAGGCGAAGAGAGATTATAAATATAGCGGAAGGTTCCATCTAGCTTAGGTATAAGTCCTAAGGGGAAACAGTAAATCGCTTTAGGTAGACAAATAGTAATACAGCTAATAGGCAGATCGGTAGCAATCTTTACAGTAATTACCCTAGGGTTAGTATTAGATAAGAGTTAATTTAAACATATACGTGCTAGTAGTAAGGTAGTAACTCTAATCCGCGCGCTATATATTAGGATGCCCTTAATTAAGGGGCTAAGATCTCTAGGGTATAGGAGTAGCTTATCCCTCTAGGCTAACGCGTTTAATGGTAACGGCAAAATATAAAGTAGATACCCTAGGGTAAACACCTTAAATCTTAGTGTTAAATTTGGGCGTAGAGGGGGTATAAATTATTACAGAGACCCCTTATAATCTTTCTTAACGTAATTCCCTCTATATACTTTATAGAGATGTTAATAAAAGTATAGTAATTTAAAGCACGGGCGGCCCGCGTTTTAATTACCGCATACCTAGCCTTATAGGGATAAGGTAGATATATCTGCCTAAAGGCGTTTAGATAATAAGCCACTATAGGAGGATAATAGGGCTAGGTGTAAGGTAGCGAAGTTATAGTTAGCTGCTTATAGTTTAATAGGGATAGTCTAGTTAGTAGGGTCCGTTTATCTAAGCCTTATAGCTCTTTAGTGGACAACTATAGCTAAATTAAGGACGCTGTTCCAGATAAACTGTGTAAAGAAGCCTATAATAGCTTAATAGAATTTTGCTATTGTAATAGCTAAGGGGGTTAATATAGCCTAGAGGGTTTAAATAATAATACTATAATTAGTGAAACCCTTAAGCTAAATGCCTATAGAGGAGAAATCTTTTCTAAAGCTATTACTGGAGGTAATAACTCTTCCGTCTACTGTTAACTCTATCTAATTAGAGTTAATTCTAGATAGGTTATTGCGTAGCTTTATAAGGTTTTCTGGAATAAATATACCCTTTTAGATTATGGTAACTTCGGAGACTAGGATCCTAGGAAGAAGTAAGTCTAGGCTTTTTATAGTAGGAGGGAGAGAAGACTTACTAGAGTTAACCTCTACCGCGTTAATTATTGTAGGGTTCTTTTTAATAGCGGTAAGCTGAGCCTAGTATATTTCTTCTATAGCTAACTTCGCCTAGGCTATAAAAGCAGTAAGTGCTTTAAGGGTAGCCTAGTTTAAAGCCGCCTTATAATTACGCTCCTGCTTACGGTCTTTTAGCTTTTATTCGTAAATATCCTATAGGCGCTTTTCGGCTACGGCGGAGGGCGTAGGGGCTATAGTAACGGAGGAGCGACGCGTCTGCGAGCCTTTGCTGTCAAAAACACAAGAATAAGAGCGTGTGCTATGTGCGGGAGTGTTTTTAAAAAGGTCTGTTATATAGAGTAGACGGGGTAATATAGGATGGCGGAGAGGAGCGACGACAATGGCCTGAATTTGAGGCTTTTAAGGGAGGAGACTCGACGGTTGAATAAGATCTAAATGAATGAATTAACAGCAGCTTTAATTGACGAGAACTAGCATATTCGAATTCAATTAGATGATGTTGTTGCTGCTTGAAGTTCTTGATGCAGAGACTTTAAGCCGTGCACTGTGGGCACGTGACTCCCTATAGACCCTATCATTTTGTTCCTTTTAATACAAACTCAGTAAATGATTACCAGTTTAGTGTAGCGAAAGCCAAATGATTGGCAATGATTTTCATCAATAAATTAGCCCCTCAAAGCTCCAGGTCCGAAAGTCTGTTTTATTTCTGTTGTCATAGCTGAGAGGAGGGTTCCTTGAGGCTGGCAGGTGCAAGTTTCTTAAACAGGTGTATTGAAGTAACAGGCGGTGAGGGCAGGCAGTGGAGATTCGTGATATCCGGCATCCTGCCTTAGGCCACGTACTAGGGAGTAGGCAAGCAACCGTAAGGAGACAGGAGTAGCCCAGTCGCCGTCGTTTGGGGGGAGTACAGGCATATTCAACGAAATTCGGATCTTGCTTGTAGCAAGACGGTAAGCTAGATTGGTGACTAGGTTTTGAGCAAGAAGACGGACTGTCGACCTATGAAACTTTAGAAGCCACATAAGTCCTTGATCAAACGACTGACTTTGAAGCTCTAACTAATTAACCAAATACGTCGTAGATCAGACGAAGCTGACGACGACTTCTTAATGTATGTATCTCTAGAGCCACGTTCAATGCAGTAGAGTTCTTATTCTTGATCGTCCTGTTCGACACGGACAGGTTCGCAGTGGGGCGGAGACTGGAATTGGCTAACAGAGAAAGCGTAAGGGATATTTTATCCCTTGCTTAGTGCATCGGCCGGGAGCTCTTAAGGGCTGCCTTCGGCTAGGTCTTGGCACCTCCTTATCCCTGAAGTCCTACGAGAGTTGGACCGTGCGCGAACACTAGAATCAAAAGCACGCGTATGATCACGGAGCCTTGATCCTATCGATTCTATTGGCTGGCTCTTATCGATAACCGTAGGACACATTTCACCGTTGAAAGGGATAAGTTCCTCGGGCTTGTAGCCCTCTTTCTCTCTTTATTAGTTCGTCTCTGTACGAGGCTATTGCCCACACTCTTTGCTATATCGTCCTCTTCCATCGACTCTCCTGTGACTCTTGCTCGGCTTGCCTGCTCCCTACTATTCACCTGGCAATTATGCCTCACAGAAAGGGCGGACTGCTACGATTAAGGAGACTGGTACAATAGCGAAAGGGTACGCGTCAACAGGTCTTCGAGAAATGAGATATACTTAACGTCATTTCCTTGGAAGCTATAAGCCTTTTGTGAGTTGTTTATTTTCGCTGTCACCTAAGGCATTACAGTAAATGGGCAGAACCGCTTTAGCCACTAGCCTAATATGGCCGGGTGTTGCAGGGATACTCTGCAACCCGGCCACATTAGGCATAGTGGACTGCTGGAACATACCCTTCACTTTCCCGGTTCCCTCCATCGCAATGCTCGCAAGCCTTCGGTGATCGCGATCCCCTGCAATGGGGTTCTGGCCTATCAGCAAAAAGCGACGACAATATCTTCGGAGGACCGCTGTATTAGAACATTATGTGGTTATCAGGCTTTCCAACACATGCTGTGTGGACAACACGGCGCCTGCCGAACGAGTCAGCTCTGAGGCTGAGCCTTCCCGCTCATCAACACGGTAGTCTTGCAGTGGCACCAGGGTGGACGCTGTCTTTGAACGTCGAAAAGTATCTTCAAAAACCGTTATAGGCCAAAAATGCGGACAAAGATGGCATGACTGAACCACAGTAAAGCTTCCGCTAATGAGTTTACGAGTCGAATCGACCGCCAAGTTATCCACTCACCGTAACGAGCTGACGGCACAAATACTAACTGGAAGTGCAAAATCGAACTACGGACTGAATAGCACGGATATTATGAGCTGCATCATCGTGCATCATCTCAAATGATGATATACTCATGGTAATTAATATACACCTCTGGTGTCTCTTACCTGACCTTCAACCATGCGCTATTCACGTGTCTATTTCCTGTCCATCGCTCCTCTCTTGTAAAATACTCTCGGAAACGGAACGCAGACTCGCATAGATAAGCGTTTCAGAGCATCAAACCCGCCCCCACAGATGAACCAATACGGCCAGAAATCAAGTCATGTAATGACGGGAATCGCCATGGTCCCAAGAGGGACGCAAAAGACGGAGATTTTCCTAGAAGACGAGTCTCCACAAATGCAGCTCTTCTCGGTCATTTTCATTCTCTGAATGATTTTATTTATTTTCCAGTTTGGCCAAGTCAGCGAATTACCAAGCATCGTAGCTGATCAAAAGCATCTAACCACTAATTGCTTTGATCAACAGATTGCTAATACGGATCTTAACTCAGCAATCCAATCATGACGTTACCCGCCTTACTCCAGCGCTGCCAGCTCAAATCAGATTAAATTTAGCACCAGGATACTCTAGAATACGTGGAATAAGGGAGCAAGAGACCGCGGTATTTCAGATCCATACATCTACCTATTCATATCTAACCGGAGCCAGTATTACACCACAACATTACTTAAACCGCCTATACATCACCGGACAACCGACTAAAAACCAACCCTAATCTCCAGCACCCAACCCAGGCTGTACTCCGCCGTAAGCTCCCCCACCGCACCCAACCCATCCCAATCAGCCTCCCACAACACCACCAAACCCCCCGGGCCCTCCAACCCTTCCACCGTCCGCTCCGTTCCACGCACCCCCTAAACCTCATCAGCGCCCCAATCCTCGCGCCTCCACCAGCCTACCCACGGTCCCCGAACCCCACACCCGCACCAGCGCCCCGGCGCGCCGCCGCCTCAGGCCTCCTCATCAGCTCCCGCGGCCGCGGCCGCGGCCGCGGTCTCCGTCATGCTGGCCACGATGCTACTATTCCAGTACGACGGGCACGGCGACGCGGCGGGGGCGGTGGTGCCGCGGCGGCTTGACCTTGTCGTGCTGAGCGCGCCGCTGGTTTTGCTGGATTAGGGCATTGGCGTTTTTGCTAGGGTTGCTGGTGTGGAAGCGGTTGCGGGAATGGAAAGGGAAGGGGCGGGAGAGTGGGTAGAGGGGATGGTGGGAGGGAAGGGTGGGTGAGGAGGGGGTAACCTATCAAAGGTTCTTTGGAAGATGATTGATATACCCTCACGAACGTTCGCCACATCCTAGCGTATCAGTTTAATGTGGGGCTGGCGCAAGTCTATCACGAAAAAGGATATAAAGAAGATGTTTCTGAAGCTAAACTTCTTTAAAGCAGAGCAGAGGTGCTAATGAGTGTTGTGTGTTATGGATTTCCTCGGCTTGAACAGATATAGCATATGCTGATGGATCTTGTCTACAGCCACTCCCTTCTACCACTCTTCTTCCGACCACTTCATTATGGGGAAACAGCATGTCACCAAGCTCACTGATATCCCTAGCCAAACTTCCGGACATCGACTGGAGGCGCACTGGCATGTCCGACAATGGGAGTGCTTATACCTGATCTTCCACTGTGGCTCTGGAGATTGCTTCTGCTACGGTAATCAATTAGCGTGGCGTAGAAGGTCTGTGGGATATCTCGGGGGTTCATACCAATCTGGGCACCAAACAGCAGAGCTCTGGTATGGACTCTCCGCTCCAAGTATAGGCAATGTAAAATGCCATCGTGCGAAGATGGATAGCTAGCTGACGAAGGCGTGGTACGTTGATACGTCATGTCGCGGGCTTTGACAGTTAGTCTCGGGGAGAAGAGAGTAGTAGTAGTAGTAGTAGTAGTAGTAGTAGTAGTAGTAGTAGTAGTAGTAGTAGTAGGATAATGATATTCCACAAGCACCTACTGTAGCATTCCTGGCAACGCTTGTGCCGAAGGTAGATCTTCCAGATAACGAATAATGCAGGAGGACAAGTGACGAGGAGGGTAACGATAGCGATGATGACTTCGGCAGATAACGACATTTTGCAAACACGAATTGACAGTCAACAGTGTGCGCGAGTGCAGCAGCTAGCAGCAGTGGGAAGGGCGTGTTCATGCTTGGAAGATACGGCTTTATACCTTTCTTATTCGCCTTTCGCCAAGGCTTTGCGGTCGAGTTTCGACCGGATTAGTTACCCATCGATGAGGCGCAGATGGAACACGAAAAATCTCCCGTAGAAGATTTTGGGAACTCCCAATTGACGATTGCTGGAACGACATGGGGAATATGTGGCGGTGGGCTTCAAGTAGCTCAAATCCGTCAAGTGGAACGGGCGCAAGCAGATTCTGGAAAGGGCGAATAGGAACTAATCGCACGCGATGATTACGGTGGGATGATCTCAAACCGGTGGGCGGCGATTCAGGACTAGGGCGGCTTTTGGGAATGGAGATTAACGTGGATGCCTGAGTATGTTGAGAATTGATAGTGTCTGGAGCATAAGATGCATAGTAATTCATTGGATCAGAATTGTGAGGCCAGTAAGGATGCGGCCCGTCAATAGTCTAAGGCGTGATGTAACGCACAGGCTGCAGCACTGTGAAGTCGCAGATTTTGGGAACAGCCAATGACGAAGGGGCGGGGGGACCCCTGCTCGGCTTTCAAAAGATTCTGGCAAGAACCAATCATGGCGGCTACGACGCAGCCCGATTAACCTCCCGCTGGTCGGGACGACATATTTATACTCCTCTCCTCCCGAGGCAGATGGTGCATTCTCATTGCAATCCACAAAATTACTAGCGGAATCTTTTCTTAATAATCTGCCGCCTAGTCACCATGGCCACCGTTGCGAAACTTGATTGGAACGCTCATAAGGCTACCATTCGCTCTTTGTATCTTGATGAAAACCGAAAGTTAACAGACGTCATGAGAATAATGGCGACGGAACATAAGTTTTCCGCAACGTAACGCCCTTTGCCCGGCAGTGCAGCATTGATATAAGCTAAGAATATGTTTAGGAAAGCCCAATACGAAAAGCACTTCAAACTCTGGGGGTCTCGAAAGAATAAGACAAAAGATGTCTGGGAGACTATTGCACTGAAGGTCACCAAAAGAAAGCGAGAGAATAGAGAGAGTGAGATAATTATTGACGGCGAAGTCATTCCAACGAAGAAATTCAAGAAAGAAATGTCGCGCTATAGCTACGACGCAACCTTTCAGCTTCCATCCCACTGTGAGTATCTCCCCGGCAAATCTAGCCAAGTTAGTTGATCTCTTCTGTAGCATTCGACCCACAAACTCCACAGGGAGTCACGATACGGACGCCTCCAGCCGAGGGGATTGCTTTCATTACACGTTTTAGGGTGGATAACCTTCCTATCCTTCAATTTAGGAGTTTTCTTTATCTTCGAAGTACGTAAGACATTTCCAGTCTAGCCTCAATCTAGCCACTAGAATCGGTCGTCTCGTGTCGTTTCTACCACCAATATATGCCTAGATTGAATAGCTAATTGAAACAGCGACTCAACCTTCAGCACCCCCCTTCCTAGATACTTTGCCAGGGAGTCCGGTCCGGCCCATCCGACCGTTTCCCCTTCCTACCTCTTCTCTAGACACATTAATACTACCCCAAACAGTTCGCTCTGGTGTTCTCAAACTGGCTGCGAACCTCGGCAAGAATGCTTTCGACAACCGTGAGTCGCTCCGCAACCTCACCAGCTCTCTCTTTACAGAAGAGATGTTTTCAGACCAACTGCCCTCAAAAATGGCAACTGTGCTACTGCGGAAGGAATCACCAACTACAGAATTCTTGCAACTAATAGTTTTTCTGATGTCGAACAGCTTTCTCGAGACAAGTCACCGCCTCATCCGCTCGACATTTGAATGGCTGCAAAAAGAAAAGAATACAGTTATTCTTGAGTATCTGCTGTCAATGGAAGGACCAACATTTGATTCTTTGAGAGAGCAAGCTTTTCAGAATGCCATCCAAGAGGGGGCTGTGCCTATTGTCAATTCCTTACTGGATGCGGGTATGGACCCGAATGAGGAAATGTGCTACGACAGCGAAAGTGGCGAACGTATCACTCCAATTTGTTGCGCAAGCTTTTACGGCCACCTTGAAGTTGTCAAGATTCTGGTCAGTGCTGGGGCTGATCCCAACAAAACAATTGATGGATCTAAGGCTCAAGACACTGCTCTCCAACAAGCGTTGAAGGGATTCAATACCCGTCGTACGAGTATCTGGTGGAATGACCATAACTACCAGCTCATTCGAGTACTGCTTAATGCCAAAGTAGACGTTAACTCAGCCAAGGGCTCCTCGTTGCCCGCGTTGTTCCTGGCCATTCGTCCTCCGACCTGTAACTCGCTTGTCGTAGATCTTCTTCTTCTCGAAGGTGCTACCGTCCACTCGAGATGCCCTGAGAACTGCACCCCTCTATTTTCGTGCATCGAACCCCCTAAATATTCACTGGCTATCCCCAAAGAAGACGAAGTAATCCACATTTGCGGCAGCCTGATAAAAGCTGCCGATGATGTAAATGCAATATGTTCTGACAGCGGAAGGTCTGTCCTTCACAAAACTATCCTTACAAACAGCATCAAACTACTTCGTCTTATTCTTGGTGCTGGGGCAAAGGTTGAGAGCTCCGCAATCGGCCTGGCTTGCTCGATGTCCGACATGAGACTGGTAATGTTACTTGCGGATGCTAGAGTAAATGGAGCTAGCCCCGTCTCTGCGACGGCAGCTTACATTTACAGTACGGGGCATTTAGCCTCGACATGTGAGCTTATAGCCCCAGCATATAAGCTTAAGTATTTAGATACATGTCTTCGCTCTGTGCAAAAAGCGGTTTCCCTACTCCCAATGACTGTGCGGGAAGAATACATAAATCTAATTTCGCAAGCTGCATCACGTTTTGGACAAGACGAAATTGTTGCAACTATGCGTGCGGCTGGAGCTGCCGGGCCGTCAGACTTGATGGAAGCGGTACGTCAAAAGGATTTCGGTCAGGTCCAGATGTTCCTGAGAGCTGGCGCAGATGTCAATGGAAGGTGTTGCATTACCGGAACAACGGTGTTACACGAGGCCATCAAGCGAGGTAGCGACAAAACTGTCATTCAAGCGCTCGTCAATGCTGGTGTTGATATCAACGCTACTTCACCAAAGGATGATGTTAATTATACGCCTGTTATGCTTGCCATCGAGACGGGGAACAATCAGCTGGTAGAGATTCTGGTCGATGCTGGAGCTGATCTAAACATATCATCCGGCAATTACACAGCCCTCAGGCTCGCAGTCGATAAGGTCGGAGCCTCTGGTTTCATCCGTTATCTGCTCCTTAAGGGTGCAGATGCAGGCGACTCTTTTGCTATCGCAAGTGCAGTCAAGCCCGACTTGACGACATTTAATATAATCCTCGATGCAAGGTCTCCTATCTCTGCACAGCGAAAGAAACTAGATGACTTTGTCTTGCAAAAAGCGATTGGTTTGCCTAGTTACTTGGCGGTCTGGAGGCTCCTGAAGCATGTAAGCACGGCAAATGATCCTGATCCTAGGGCAGTCTCCCTCAAACCAATCCAGCATTTCAAATGTACCTCTGCAACGAATGCTTTTGGTGTTGCAATTTTGAGGCACAAATACGACCCGGCTTTGCCGATTGTCCAGCGGTTCTTGGAAGCAGGTGCTGATCCGAACAGTGATGTCAAAGGTTAGGTTAGGTTACAAAAATAAGGCCAAAACCAATCCAAAATACAATTTTGAGGCTCGAACCAGTTACGGAACCGGTTAAACCAGATTAACCAGATACAATAGATAGATCTTAACGTAATATAGTACACGAAGTAGTAGAGACGCTTGGGGGGGGGAAGGGGGGAGGTAGAGCCATCGCGGAGAGTAGGAAATAACATATAGAGCCTACGGAACTTACAAAATATTAGCAGAGATTTTAGTAGTTAAGCAGCCGACGACGTTAAACTTACTATCGTAAGTCTTGGTATAGTGTTAAGGGCCAATTAATCGTTAAATACGGTGTACTTGACCGCTTCGCCCTCTAAATCCTCCTCATCCTCATCCTCATCCTCATCCTTATCCTTACCCTCACCCTTACCCTTACCCTTACCCTTATCCTTATCCTTATCCAAATTCTCTTCTAAATTATTATCGTCTATATCGCGAGCCTCCTCCTCATATTGCTTATTAATGTTAGGGTTAATGCCTTTAGCAAAGGCCTTAGCTTCCGGCCTTCCAAACCAGGACTTAAGGCACTCATTAGCCTCAATAATATCGGCTTTAAGGCGATTGCGAGAGTTAGTAACTAGATACTTAGCAGAGCTAAATATTCGTTTGCACTTAGCGCTTATTAGTAGTATAGCCAGCATATTAAGGGCGAAGCGCGCGAGGTCTGGTTAGGAGAAGTAGAGGCTATTCTAATAGGTAAGAGGATCGCCAATATATTCAAGATTACATTTAATATAGCTTTAATAGGAGTTTGATTTGGTAAGAGGCGCGGATGTAATCTGCTTATGGCTATAAAGCCCGCCAAAGGTTTTACCTGGTACGAAGCGATTTAGTAATTGCGACTTGTCTGCTATAGAGCTACTATACTTGCCCTTATATTCCTCAAGCCAAAGATCCTTAACTAGGCCTTATATACCGCAATTAGAAGGAAGCTTAGGATTACTGCGAAGCCAAAACTTCTTGCTCTTATTGCTATTAAATCGTTAATGGAACCACCACTACTTCTTATTTGGAAGAAGGACTTAAGCTATATAATAAGCCGCACTGTTGTCTGCCAAATTGTAATACTCCTCACATTTCTCCCACAAGGCGCAGGCTGCGGCTTCAAGATAGGCGTATTCTTCGTAATCTTCGTACTTAGCGCGGTGCTCCTTAAAGTCTACCTACGTATTAAAGGTGCGATCTAAGAGCCAATCTAGTGTAGTAAACCAGCAATAGAGTGTATACTTATAGCCCTGGCCGCATATTATAGCCTCATAGAATGGTTATAGAACAGACGAGAGTTTTTTAAGAAGGAACTAGTGGTAAGAGGTAAGGCGATCGTTCTTAATTCCGTCGCCTCGTTTTGGCATATACAAGTCACAGAATTGTTAGATACGCTATTTGCAGTTAATAGCCCTTATAATAGACGTAAAATATAAGTTCCATTATATAGCGTTGCTTTAAATAAGCTGGTAGAGAGATAAGTTAAAATAATTTAATAAATTTTGAATATTGTGATTGTAGCCCGGGGGAATAGAAAATCTAACTCCGGGCCAATTAAATCCATAATAATCTACGTTATTACTACTAGACCTTAACACTTACCTTAAGCTTATTAAAATCCAACTATATACTACCTACTATAATCTTTCAAAACTCCTTATAACGTTGTGGCGATAATCTAATATACCTTACAATATTATAAAGTCGCCTAAGAGCGCCCTGCTTCCTCTAGATTGTCGCAATAGCCTTAAAATCCTGCTTACTGTATGCTAACTCTAATTCTTCTAGTGTCGACTTGGCTTTTTTGTCTAGGAGAAACGCCTGCGCGCAGAGGTTAACTATGTGGCTAAGACACCGTAGCCGACGTTGCCTTCGCTGTTTAACTAACATCTTTAGATAGAGAGTTTTTAGAATTAGATTAACAGCTATATTATTACTTGTCGCGTTATTAAGTATAAAGTATCTAACCTTTCCGCTAAACTTATACTCCCTAATTATGTTAAGAACGCATTAGGCAATATTAGCGCCAGAGTATTCGCTATTGAGTTACCGTATACTAAGAAGCTTTATCTGCCGGGCTCCATCGTGATTAATATAATACACAACAATCGTGATTACGGCGTAGTAATTGGGCGATATCTAGAGGTTAAAGGAAAGGTATATATTTAAGCGAGCTTCTTATAAGTCGTTGCGGAGTTGCTTCTTATACATTCTAAACTCCTTTATTACCTAGCTGCGTATTATATTTCTAGTCGGAATTAACTTCTTAAGGCCTACACGTGTATACTAAATTAGCTCTAAAAAGTACGCGTTTTTAATCTGGTAGTATGTGATATAGCAGTATACTAGCCAGCGAATTAGTAAGAGCTTAAAGTAGTTAAACTACTTATTCTAAATGTAGTCCTATCGCTTAATAAAGCTTTTAATCGTTCCTTTTACCTAAATCGGATTGCCTCTTTTATCGATACGATGAATACGCCTCTAGTAAAAGAGAACAGTCGAATTACCGTTAAGCGCTAGAAACGGATTAGGGAGCTGCTACACCAAAAGCAGAGAGTCTCTTACTAAGCGGCCTGTACGTTGGATCCTTCTTCTTATCTAAACACTGACAGCAGTAATAGAATCTAGTTAACATCGATTCCTGAATGATCGCGAAGCCTTTTCCTTTACCCTATATATGCGAGGACTTCTTCTTACCACGCCTCTAGCCGGTGACGTCGGTAACCTTATAATATCGCTGCCCGTAAAGCTTAATTCGTGCTAGCTTTAGCAGAGCCTCCGCAGGAGCCTCTGGCTCAGAATCTAATTCGACTTCGTGATAGGTGAGAGACTCTGCTGCGGCTGCATCTACGGTCGTCTTGGCGCGCTTCCATCGTCTCCCACTAGAGCCTTTATTAATTCGCTTTTAAGGGACAGTAGGAGCCTTGCCTTTTATACGGCTGCTAGATGCATAGCTACTACCACCCCCATGCGGTTGCTAATTGGTAACAGTAACGAAGCTCTCTATAGAGAAAATTAAGATTAAGAGGATAATACAATAAGGGCAGTATACGGATAGGAATTTAGGCGGCGCAATAAGGAGCTATATAAGGGCAACGCGATAAGGAGGCCTTAATTAGATCAACCACCTTAGATTAATTAACTTCCTCTACTACATCGGATCAGAACGGCTGCCTTAATGCGTCGTGCGGATCAAATAGGACGATGTCTTAAAACGCCTTACTTTCGATCACAATCGTGAGCCAATATACGCATATTCAGAAGTCGCAGGTGGTATTTGGCCTTACTAGAGTCTCACTAGATATAGATCTATAAGGCTTTATTAGTTACCCGGTTACCCGGTTATTCCAAAAGCTTTAAAACCGATCCAAATTGAGCCAATCAAATCGTCGAACCGGTTACTCTCAAGATTTCGGTTAAACCGAACCA
>Ga0307515_10017029_pt1 | contig 13275 bp, 18 predicted proteins | sample 17_EM_MG_FD_194513 | JGI IMG/M metagenome (GOLD analysis project Ga0307515, IMG submission 194513) | Populus trichocarpa ectomycorrhiza microbial communities from riparian zone in the Pacific Northwest, United States - 17_EM | ecosystem: Host-associated > Plants > Roots > Unclassified | place...
TTCTCCAGTTCTGTTGGTCTACACGATGTATAGGTTCCCAGGTATCGAGTAATAAACCTCGGCTAATGGCACCCTTCTACGACGGAAATAATATTATCTGGTGTTACGGATAGTCACTCACTGAGTCCGCGGTATAAAATTAATTTGCTGTCTAGCAACTATAGTGGAGCCCAGTCTACAAACCGCCGGGCTCGATGAATCCGGAAGGCCCTCCAGGGACTCTCCCACTGGGCATGCAACTGGGCTGGAAATACCTGCCACGCATCCAGGTCTTCGGGTGATGCGAAATTGCGGTTGTATTTACACTGAAACACCCCCAATCCTTCTGCCGAAAATGGGGTTTTTGAACTCATCGAAGTGATACCGGCTCCCCATAGGTCACCGCACGTAAAGCACTGGATGACCCACGAGAGCCCCGTCCGACGCGACGGTCAGCTCAACTTTGACCGCACCGACGCTGTGCCGTTCAGCTCGCCCACGTCCGATCGAGTTTACTGGCTCTCAAATCCGGAGGCCGGGTGGCATGTATTGGTTGGAGATACTCAAGCTCCGGGCGACACGGTTTGCGGTAAACCGAGGCGCTTGTCGCGTGATTTGATCCCGCATGTCTGGTCCTCGTCACGCCACCGTTTCGATAATCCGGCCTGCCCCACGATCCAGTCCGCCCGTGTTGTGCACACGCTCTTTGCGACTTGGCGAACCAAGATCTCCACAGATCGAGGACGAAGGAACCAAGCACATACCCAAGCTTGCTAGAGGCACCAGCTCCTTTCGCTTTTGGGACTGTACATAATCTATGGTCAAGCGGGAACCTAATTCGCTTTCTCGGCCGGAACCCCAAGCACCTCGGGTTTTTCCTATCTATTGGGGAAGCTTCTCTCGGCACGTGGACGCTATGCGATGGTCGTGTTTCATGTTATGTAACTCACCCGCCCCATCATCGCCCCATCCTCGGTAGCTTCGGGGCCTTCTTTTTGCGGAGCGGCAAGGTTATCAATTTTCGACTATCACAACTCTACTCTACGTTACTACCTTAATCCGTTGCTATTTCTCCTCGGACGTCCCCGCTTCTCAAGGCAGGGGTTCACCGTCGTTTTGCGCTTTTGTTATTATTTTTGCCCTCGTTTATATATAGCATGGAGTCGTGGTCAATCGTTTGCCGTGATGACCAGTTCCAGCTTGCCACTGTCCGATTCCAAGAAGCAAGTTGTAAAAGAAGTATCCAGGGCCATTCCAGGGCAATGCACACTGCAGATGAGTGACTCACTAGATATAGCGAACGCTCGAAATTTAAACTACAATACTCCCTAAAAAAACTTGAACGCCGTGCAGAACGATAGTCAATCCAAACGGTGGTCGAAAGGATATTCCTTACCCGGATCTGGGTGATGATAAATGAGATCAACTAAATCTCTTATCTGTTTCAGCACACCCGAACAGATATGGAGCCCTTCAATCATACTCAGCAAAACGGACTGTCCTCTATATACAGCCACCGAAAAGGGGGGGGTTTCTTGTGTGCATTTGGCTGGTCCGGATTTGAAAGCAGGAGCTACTCACGACATCACCGCGTCGATGTTGAGCATAGAGGTGAGCAACTCGTCCATGGCACCCGTGAAAAGGCCCGCCTCGAGATAGTCAACATGTTCTCGGTGAAGGAGCGCAAGTACGTCAATGCACAGATGACACCGTTCCTGTCTGGGAAAGCCGCGATAAGAAGTTGTAATTTGGGCGTCGGTCCGAATAACGGTTTCCAGAACCCTTGACGCTGGCATTAATCAAAGCGCAATCAACCGTGGAGGAGAGGAAAGTAGCGAGCCAAAACCCTGCACCTCGGATGTGTGGCCCGGTGGGCTGTCTAGCCTCCGACGTAGAACAGTGTCCCGTGGTTGACCGCGCTGGGGAACTCCAGTCGTTGTGGCATCGGGAATATGCGAATGTTCTCTATCGATGAGAAGCTTTCCAGGTGAGGTGGCGGGCTGTCGTTGTTGGACACTTGAAACTGCAGCGCAGAGGTCTAGACACTGGGATTCGAGGCGAGGAAAAAAGAGAGAATTTTTAGATGTATTTTGGGTGGATGTGGGCGAGAACACACCACGAAGCGAAAAGTGCCCTGGTATGTGATCCCAGGTGGTCCCAGGGGAGATCCGGGCACACAGATAGGGTGGGATATCACAATTTTGGAAAAACGACGTCGGGCAAAGAAATTGAAAATTTCCACATCGCTCAAAACGATCGGCTCTGTGCTGTTGGGCCTACTGCTTCTGGGGTTAACGACGACAGGATAAGAGGTCCCCGTCGCGGTTCCTAAGATGAACTTTCCGTATGAAATCATCCCCGGCGCGGTCCATGGGTGTGTCACGCAGGAGCTCGTCTAATGAAACCCAACTCGGCACTTCACCCCAGCTCATCCAGCACGAGATAGGGCGGGGAGGTTTTTGAACGAAGGCAGCGCCGCTCCCGGTCCCTCGACTTGTTAGTACCCAGGAACTCCATAGTTCTGGCGTACGCCAGGCGACTTCGAACCAATAGCGACAGACGAGGAGGGAGTTGTACGAGCCCTTTCGTATCCCAGTCCCTCGGGATCATGAGAACTCGGATGTCCAAATACACCCGAGGATTGGAAGCAAGGGGACTCATTGCGGCATCTCCCGGATTGCTGATCGCGGCGCCCGCTTCGAGCGTATCTCGAGCGTATCACTGTATCAATCTCGGTTGCAGTTCAAGCGCACTCTCAGTACGAAGGGGCTACATATCACCACCCCCATCTTATCAGATCTCGGAACATTTGACCGCTTCCATAACACGCGGAACGCAAGGACCGAGGGGAATATTAAGAATAAATTCCAGGAAGTATGGTACTTAGGGGTTGGGGTGGTAGTACATGTTTTCGATACCCGGATAAGATATCGGTGAAGGGAGGCGGGGGAGAGGGGCCCCAGTCCAGGTAGTGAGCCGAGCACTCACAGGGAAAAGGCGAATGGTAGAGGGGAGATATGGGTGGGAAGCTGGATGGTTGAGAGTTGCGGGAGGGGAGGAAGGATGCAGAGAATTAATCCACAGATGAAAAAGTATGGGAGGGAAGATAAAGTCGGGGGAACTATTGCATAACTGTCCCGGAAACCCCGCCGTTGTACATGTGCGCAGGATGTCCCGGATCGAAAGAGTCCGCACGAGTGAGATGTGGGAGAGCGGATGAAAAGCTCTCCGATCGGGAGGAAATGAGTCAAGAAATGGAAAAGCAGGAGATGTGCAAGTGGAGAAAATGAAGATTTGCTGGTAGTTCTAGGCATACAGGATGTTATACAATCAGAGAATGGAGATCGAAAAGAGGTGACAGAAGGGTGGAGGAGAATAATGCGCCATGACTTCGTGAAAGGCGTCAAGTATAAGCTCGTATCCTGTAAATGGACGAGACGGAAAATGGAGGATATGCAATCATTGAACAAGGCAACTTTCGTTACTTTTCGAAGTACGCCTCTTCGGGGACGCGGGCGAAGAGGGCAGCCCACCAGGGATATCAGTAGGACTGGCTTCTTCGTGCTCGTGGTCCGATCCAGCGGAGATCATGGAGTACCCAGTGATCCTAGAAAGCCTCGTGACTTGCGTGTCGTCCCCAGAAACAATACTTTCGCTCCTCGCGCCTGCGCTTCGGCGAGTATTGTTACCGCTGCTGTCCAGTCCCTGGCTACGAAGGCTCGAAGGTCCTGGAGAAGTGCTATGGGTGGAAAGCGACCTCGCAATCTCCTTGTCCTTCCGTTTCAGTGGGTTTGTTGGAAGGAGGGAAGTGCGTCGTTCACGGGGACTGGGTATAGAGTTGACCGACGGAGTCGATTGGGCGGCAGGTTCCGGAGTCAGCGACGATCGCGACCGCTTAAACGCAGTAAGGACCCTGAAGGCCGTTGGGGGGTGGGTGGGTGGCGTTGCAGAGCTCGAAGTTGATTGTTGACCAAAGTCGACGCTTGTCCCCGGCGTAGAGGTTCCCTCAGTACTTGGGCTTAGGGTCATTGGCCCCAAAAGCTCCAAGGGGGATGAACCATTCTCCGCATATTGTGCGTACAGGAGCAGCTGAGCCCTCAGGTTGCACGTTGGGGGGGCGTTGTGAGCACACTTCGAATGGGCGATAAGACTGCACTGGTCGCAGAGCACGGCGCTCCTTTTGACAGGTAGATTACATACTCGGCAGATGACAGCTGGATAAGGGGATCTGGTAAACCGACGTACATTCTCGTACACATCTGTTATCACTTACGTTTGCTAAATGTTGTCTTGACGAACGAATGCTCTTGAAAAGCAGGGTTATCGTTATCTTGACCTGTCGGACGAGGAGAGGTGGGAGGTGGGGAATTAATACGAGGGGACTCTTCGGCACGTGGCATCTCGTCCCGAACGGGAGCCTTAGATTCCGCGGGATCGTTGTTTGGAGACAGGAGGAATCGGATATCCGTCTTGTTGTAATCCGTACTGACACGACGAAGGAAGGGGATGCTGTCCTGAGGGCGCAGGTCCTAGGCCAAAATCGTCAGCAAACTCATGTCCCTACGAGCGCGCTGGAAAGACAAACGTTGGGAAAACCCCAATTCTTCTTCAGCCATTCGTGCTCACACAGCTTTTCGGCATCGGGTCGGCTGGCGGGATCCTTCTGGAAACACTGCCTCAGAAAGTCATCGAGGAGGGGCGAAACCGTTTCTGGAATGGGAGGTTCTGTGTCTTCCACGATGCGGAACATGACTGTTCACACAATATATTAGCGTCCACATCATAGTAAAGGCCCATTGAAGTTTAGTCTCACCAGACATGCCGTTAGCGATGTCGGCATACGGGGGTCGCCCAGTGAGTAGCTCGATCATGGTACATCCCAGGGACCAGATGTCAGACTTGGGGGAGGCTCCTTTTAACTCAATGACCTCTGGGGCCATCCAATTCGGGGTCCCCGCGACATCCTTCATCTCCCGCTCCATTGCACGCAAGTTCAGGGAGACACCAAAGTCTGACAGTTTGACGTTGCCATTCTTGGTGGTGAGAATGTTGGCCGCTTTAAGGTCACAATGGACGACATCACTCTGATGGAGGTAATGGAGACCCTCAAGGATCTTGACCACGTAACTGGCTACCAGACGCTCATTCAACTTCCCGAAAGCTTTCAGGGTCTGACCTAATGAACCGTTTTCGGCGTACCTGAGAGATTGGAAAGATCAATCACGGGACCAGAGAAGAATGGAGGACGGATATAAAGGGACTCACTCGAGAACGATACTGAGCGTGTCCTCGTCCCTCGCCATGCCCTCATACTTGACGATACTCGGATGCGAAAGGCTCCTGACGAGATCGACCTCCCTCATCAACTGTGAGATTTCTTCTTCCTTCAACCCAGTTAAGCTAATCCTCTTGACCGCGACCATCTGGCCGGTGTTCAAATTTAACGCCCGGTACACCGCTCCGAATTGTCCCCGACCTATACAATTGCCGAGTTGCTGGGACAAGATGCAAGCACGTCAGCGAAACGAAATATAGCAACGTAGCCAAAAAAAAGACCGCAATTATAGTGGTGCCACATTTGTATGTGAAAAAAGGCACAGACAGGGGTACTCCGCAGGCCAGAAAAGGGTTGACGAAGATACTCACGAACTGCGTAGCTGGTTTCCCTTCCTCCCTCACTATCAGAGTCGGTCGAACTGTGTTATCCTCCAATGCGTTCCGGTTGAGAAGATCGCTCGCGCTCGCGGTGCTCGTCGCAACGCCAAGATTGACCATGCTCTCGAATCTCGATCGTCGAGGGTTTTGATCCAACCCGTCGTGCGAGGTGGGACGAGGCTTCCTCGAACTTGAACCATCGATCTCGCTCCGGAATCTCCCACGAACGAGCTTCGGTTTCTCTGCGACCTGGGATTTTTTAATCTCAGCGACCATGGCGGGATCAGAGATAGCATTGTTGTGTTTCGACTGATCACCAGAACCAGAGATGGTACGAGGGAAAGGAACGGGACCATCAGCTGCCGGCCGCCCTTCGCTGTCCAAGCTACTTCGTCCGATCAAACCGGGGCTGCGGCCCTGGGAAACTCGACGGGGTAAAATAACCTTCGAAGTAGGAGGGGTCGTCCTGTTGTCTGGACTAGCCTCCCTCCCAAACACAGAGTCCCTGGGCAAGAGGCTGGAAGCGGGATCGAGGGAGTGTCTTGAGCGATGAGAAGGTCTTCGAGGGAACTGAGGTAACGCTTCCGTACTGTCGTTCGGCTTTCCGATGATAGCTAACTTCCTAGGTGGGGTTGTTGACAACGGGGTGATTGGTTTTGGACTTTCCGACAGTTCATTTCCAGGGGGGGGAGAGCCAGGAGGGAAGAAGTCATCGGGCCACTTCCCTTTCCCGAGCCTGATGGCAGGTCGAGCCCGAGTACGGCTGTCTTCTCCACTGGACGACTTCTCCCTGGGTCTGAGCCTGTTCACCATACCAGACCCACCGCCCTCGGTCTCTTCGGCGACTCGAGTAAGATCAACGCCGACAGTTTCGCTTGGTTTGCGATCCTGCAACCCAGGACTCCTGGTATCACTGCCAGACCTTTTCCTACCCCGATGGTACTCGTCATTAAGTGAGGGGGTGATTGAACTAGCCTCTGTGCGGCCGAATGAGGGGACGTCGGAGGCAAAATACGATGTTGCTTCGGTGGTGGCCGTCCTGGTCGTGCCATATTTTCCACCGTTTGCGCCACCCTGATTGCTAACGAGACTTCGCCTGGGATCCAACAGACTGGAGAAGGTTGTTGTGTCACTGAGAGTGCTTGACGCAACGCTCTGCCTCGTTTCGGTCGTTAAAGGCCGAGAACGGTGTGCGTGTAAGTCTCTTGGAGGGGTAGACGGCAGACCCAGATCCACCTGTGATGAAGAGATCGTCATGGAGGATGAAGAAGGTACTTGGCGATTCCTGTCGTAGCTGGGCTTCGGGCGAAGTGGGGACCTCGGTGGGGGTGTCAGGATCTGCGGCGCGCCGTCCCGACTTCGGTGGTCGAACCTGTTCCTTCTCCGTCCCCCACCCCCGCTGCTACTCTCGTACTCATTAATAATCTCATCGTCACCTTCACCCCGTATGACCCTAGAACTTCCCGGAGACCTCAGCATGCCATCTTCGTCGACGTCTACTTCCACATCATCATCAATCGTGGGGGTGGAGGAGTGGACGGGAGGGAGAACTCCGGTGGTCGGACTCCATCTCTTTCTTACGATGGGAATGGGGGAGGATCCATTTTTCGGGATAGGCACAGGAACGGGAACTTCCCCCCGAACACGTCTCTGATCGAGAAAAGGCGAAGACGGCGAAACGGATCGAGCCAAGTTTGGGGTGGACTGCGCAGCCCTTGAAAACCCGGGGGTGTGACCGTATGGTCCGCGGCCTTGGAGTCTCGGATGGTCGGGAGGGGGGTTTTCCGAGGTTTCGATGAGAGCGACGATAGTCCTCGAAACGCGGGCAAGTGACTCGAAAGAGCCTTCGATAAGATCGTCGCGGAGGAAGAGATCTTCCGAGGAGAGCCCCAACGTTGAAGAACACGAGGCTAGGAATTTGGTGACATTTGAAGTCCGAACCACGCCGTCCTCCCGCTTGTCAACGCGGGCGATTGATCCAGGACGAACTTTGTTCATCAATCTGTTTTTCGTTTTGCGGGTTAGCAAGACGTTCAGAGGCACAAATATCGAGAGTTGAGTGTTTTAAGAGGGGGTGGAAAATTGAGAAAAAACTCAACGAGAGGAGCACGCGGGCTCCATTGTCGAAGAATGGAGGGAGACAGGGAGGGAAGACGAAGGGGTTGATGAGAAAGAAGTACTTACTGGCACAGAACATAACCGTCCTTCAGGGCCTCGGAAAACAACTTCCGTTCTCGATCTTCTCCCACGGAGCTGACGCCACCAGCACCAAGCCCACCGAAACCAGTAACTGGACTCCCAGAAGTATTGGAAACCCCGTTAGCGTTGGCACTGCCGCTCTTTCCCCATATCCTCCCCAACCTGGCCAGTGCCCTCAGCCTCAACTCAATCTCCTCCAACTCGATCACCCCCAATCCGGTTGTATTGTGCCCTGGGGGTCTCAGAAGTTCTTTGCACAAGATTGACGTTGCTTGCCGCAATAAATCACGGTGTTCCGGATTGGCGTTCGAATCGGAGCTCCCGGTGTTGCTTAAATTTGCCGGGACGGACGTAGAGAGGGATGTGGTCGACAGATTGAAATTTCTGTTGGGTGTATAATCGCCGCGAGAGAGTGGAGCAGGTGGAGTGGCTCTGTTCGGTGAGCCTGGCGTAACGACTCTGGATCGGATCTGGGACGGTGGGGAGCTGGGCCGCGAAGCGGAGAGTGCAGAACGTCTTCCTTCGACTGAAGGTCGACGGGAGCTCGGTGAATCGACAGAAGGACGTCTGATTTTGTCGCTAGAGGAAGGAGTAGTCGGGGTATGCCGTGATGTTGGAGATCTTGCTCGCGTCGGGGAGGAAGGGGAGAGTGGGAGGTGGCTGGTGCTAGCTGATCCGCGGGCGGTTCCCAATCTGCGTGAGGGAGGAGACGGCGATTCGGGAACCTCGAATCGATCTCGCTGTCTGTGGGCATCCAAAGAGTCCCGCTGACGTACGGTGGTAGGCGTTTGCATTAACGTAGTCTCTCTGGATGATCGACGGGGAGTTAGTGCGCTAGGTCCGCTGATTGATGGTGGTTGTTGGGGTCTGGATGATTTTGATCGTACCCGTTGCGGTGAAACCAGAGCATCAACATTGGAGGTTGACGAAACCATCTCAGGAGCATGTGTCTCGTCAGCAATGGCCTGAGAGGACAAATGGAGGGCTGGCGAAGATAAGGAGGCCTGGCGCAACGACGGTGTTAGATAACTGGTAGACCCAGGCTTCCGGGCGGGCAACTGTTCTGACCGCTTGTGGGCATGACCTTTCCCAGTCGCAGAAGAAGGAGGACCAGCGCCATTGCGCGTCGTGAGTTTGGATGTCACCTTTAAAAGTATCTTGGTTTTAGGCTTTGCAGGCTCCTCCGTGACGACGACGTCCTGCTTCTCCCTCCCTTTCGACATTGTTGGGGACGTGGTACTCAGAACATTTGTTTCTGCAGAAACAGAAGACGTGGAGTGCTTGTTCGTCCTCGTCCTCGTCGCTGCGCGGAAACTCTGTTCAAGGGATGATCGAAAGCGTCTGAACGTTCTGGGTTGGACATCGTTATTAACGGGGGGTCCGGGGGCCTTGGAGGAGGTAGATACAGAGTTGTCTTTGGGGTCTGGGTCGCGGGCCATGTTGAAAGGACTGGAAATTCCCAGCTGTGTTCGGAGGTGCAGGACCGCGGATGACATGTATGTTGAACACCCCAAAAGATGGGAAGGCGGGAATAGGGGCTAATTACGGTGCCAATGTGACGACGGGAACGAGCAGGGAGAAGGGACAGGAGGTTAGAAAAGGTGTGAAATGAGGCCGGGCATGTCTTGGGGTGCATTCCGAACACGGACTCACAGCGATTACGAAACAGGAGACAGCTACTTCACGTTCTACCCACGGATATAAGGCCACTTAAAATGCGAGGAAATGAATCTAAAATTGGCGGGGATGATGGCGATATAACTCGCTGCTTGGAACGTGTAAACCAGGCAGGGGACGTCCCGCCTCAGGCAATTGTTGTGGCGCAGATATGAGGGGTATAACAGGTTAACAAAGGAGACGGTCCATATAAGAGATGTAGAGGGAATCAAATCCACTCGTCGTCGTCGTCGTCGTGAATGGGTGTCGGGGACAAGAGCGGGGGAGGGAAGGTGGGGAAAGGACTCGCTTCGGTAGACTTGATCTTCGGCTACTGATCTCACGGTTGTTGTCCCGTCCGCGAGCCGGTGGTGGGAAAGAACCCAAGGCAAGTAAAGCGTTTGGGACGTGTCCACTTTGATGAACTACACAAAGAGGACAAGCACAGCCTATTCGCTCATTTCTGACTCTCTGTGGTTCTCGTTGCGTCAGCCAGATCGCGACTGCAGCCCAGCTCCGGATACAGCTGACCGAGACCAAGTGACCCAGGAATTAGAGGCGAGCCCATCAGTTCCGCTCCAATCGCGCCAAAAAAACCCGACACCGCTGTTCCTGGCCCGCGGACCCCATGAGAACCAATCAAAATCCAAAGACTGGTACTGGACTCCTAACTGTCTAGGGGGGTGAACTGAAACCGTGACCTTGTCTCAACTGATGACGCCCACCTGCTCGTAAACTTTTCTTCCACTGTTCTTTATCTCTTCCGTTGCTGAACAAACGGCGAGCTCACGATGGCTAGCGGGGTGCTAATCTCACCATCACTTGGAAGCTGATGGCAACCTTCGAACAGTCAGGCTGGCTGCGGCGCTTGTTCATCGCGCCGAATTGAATGCGGCAAACTCAAGCCGCATTCAAGGCGTAGGGAGGTGTGCATTTGCATTGTTCTGCTCACTTCATTCACCTTATCTTTCCCCTGACCGTTGGCGACTCTATTGCTCTTCCGAATGTCAATCAGTACACCGAAGACTTCACAAAAAGTCATGCGGTAAGCATCTGTATCTCTCCAACATTCATCAGTCGAACAACCGCCTCGTGTCCGAAACGTGTGCAGGAAAGACTGATAGAATCGGTCTCGGTGTTTATTATCCCTGTTGGTCCCTATCGCAGAGAAGTGCAAAGGGTCCCCCTCGCGACCAACCACGAGATCCTTATAACTACTCTCACTTCGGTTGGCCTGGGTGCTTCCTCACGTAATATCTTTTTTATTCCTTCTATAATCCCGAACTCGACCTTCGAGATACTCTTACTCTCGAGCAACGTTGTTTTCCACCGGAAATCGGCCTTTGACTTTTTGCCGGCTTCCGACCCCAATCCGTGTTTAGCGCCTCAGGGGTACTCCGTTTTCCCCGTCCTTTCTTGTAATGGTATTTGGCGAGCCCAGACTTGTCATTGACGACGAGTTTCTCATGCGCGGGGGTGTGTTGATACGTACGGTCACAATGTTCAGCATATAAGGTGCGGTCTTCCCTTCCAAATCGCCACCGAGGACTCGATTATTTCCACCTGTAACTATCCCATCATCGTCTACAATATATCATGTGGCGATAGTCCTGAGTCGTTACCGTAAAACTGCTCGATGAACTGAGTATCGAGGTTAACATCAACGAAAAGGCCTACTTTCCCCCGTCACATCAAACTACCAACCACCATATTACTGTTCCAAATTGGGGAGGGTGTTCCGTGAAGGGGCACCCGTGCCAACCTAGTGAAAGTCACTCTCCCGATTCACCCCCTGCCGTCTTCCTTGGAGGCTACGAGGCAAGATCCTCGGCGATAATGCTTGCTGGCGGTAACCTGCTCCGCCCTCTGAGATCCACACCACCGATTCATCCAGGGAAAGTAAGCCCCGGTTCAAGCTGGCGTATAAGTCCTAGTCGATGTCGTCCCCCATCGCAGATTTCGGCATCGTTATTGGAGTCGCAATCGTCCAACCTAAGATCGACTAGCGTATCATGACCCTGCCGCCGGGAACATTACAGTGGATCGAGATCCTCGCGAGCGCAGCTGGACTTAATTATTTCACCATCCGCTGAGGGGAAGACATCTTCTCGGTTGCGGCATGTTCCACTTCAACGCCTCCACTTGCATCTCCACGGAGGACTACCGTCCACGAGAGATATATACGGGACATTCCCCGTCGTTCCTGCTCTGTTCGACGCACAGGGTATGCGAAACGGTGTCCGGAACGCAGGGACTTTCCGTCCTCGGAGACTGGAATCTATAGCGGCAGTTCAGCGCACCCCATACATTCTAGCGTTCGGTGACCGGATCAACATTTGGGATTTCCTGGAGAACTGTCAAGGCGACAAAGAATCGGCGACTAGGCAGGGGAACTTAGTCGATCTGTACAATCTTCTCGCAATAGGGGCAGTCCAGAAGAGTTCGGAGTGGAGTGAGTGGAAGAAGGTCCCAAGTAAGGTCACCCAGGGCGTCAGGAGAGATCCTTTAGAACCCGGTTACAGTGTTACCGAGCGGGATTGAGAGCAAGATCTGGCGCGCTGGCAGAAGCAGATCAATCAGGTTAAAAAGCAGGTCGGAGTCGGAGGAAGGAGGAAGGTGCAACTTTGTGTCCGGCGGCCCCAACCCCATCTCTGCGTCAACCGTGGCAGTTATTTTGTGTCGGACCCCGGTGAATCTCCGGCCGAGCCGGCCCCACTTAGTCGTTAGTGCATAGTCCCAGCATCAGGAAGGGAAGAACGTAGGCGCTGAGCAGGGGTGTGCTCGTCAACGGTCATATGCAAGCAACTATTTTGGATCGAGACGCTATCCATTGTCTCTGAGTCTGACCCACACTCTGACCGGCGGTGATGATCAAGACGATTGCGCGATTCCAGAGATGGGGTGTCGCCAGCGCGTCTGTCTCACGTGCTGTGAGGTGGAACGCGGTGTGACCCGCTGGCGGGGTCTGAAATAAACTTCCAAATATGGAAGGATGACCCATCATCCGTCACACCCTGTGACACACGCACGTCCCTTTGGAAAATCTCTCCTTCTGGTTTCTTTTTCCCCGTTGACGACGAGGAGAGGATCGCAGCGACGTGCGGAGAGACTCAGAGTTTTCTTTACGCCTCTCTCCACGCGAGATCTTCTCTTTCAATTTTCCAGGTTTCGCGGACCACTCACGCCAGGCATTTGTTTGCGCATCGGCCCGGAGATTTTTTCTCTTTCGCTCTCGATCTGTGTTTGTCATTTCTTTCGCGCATGTCTGAGAATACGAGTTCCATCGCGACGAGCCGGCCGACGAGGTCGACACGGGGAACCACCGCTGCCGCTTCCGCTTCCACAAACAAGACCACCGCAACGACGAACACAAAACCGCGGGGAGGCGCTTCGACAAGAAAGAACGGCGTTGGTACGGTAAAGAAGGCCAAGGGGAAGGGGAAGAAGGAACAGGTCTACTGTATCTGCCGCGAGAAAGACCATGGTACCCCTATGATATGCTGCGGCGCTTGTCGAGAATGGTGAGCGGCTTGTCGCTGATGTCTCAATTGTGGTTTACTGACACGTCCCCCCGTCCATGCCAGGTATCATTTCAGCTGCCTCGGTCTCGAGCCGGAGGACGCAGAGGATGTCGGTCAGTTGTCCCTCCCCTACAATACCCACCGGCGTCACTCGTCTCACACATCTCTATCGGCTGCAGAGGTCTATATATGTGGGCCATGTTCACTTGACACAGGATTACGGACAGCCAGTGAGTGTCTACCCTCTTTGATCTGTACTCGCGTA
>Ga0307515_10017030_pt1 | contig 13275 bp, 8 predicted proteins | sample 17_EM_MG_FD_194513 | JGI IMG/M metagenome (GOLD analysis project Ga0307515, IMG submission 194513) | Populus trichocarpa ectomycorrhiza microbial communities from riparian zone in the Pacific Northwest, United States - 17_EM | ecosystem: Host-associated > Plants > Roots > Unclassified | place...
TGTCATTAGAAAGAAAAGGAGGGATCGAAGCCTTGATTCGCACCAGGTAAGATATTCTAAACCTGGTCTTATGAGTCATTTCAAGTCGATTATGAATTGATGCCTGGATGTTAATTTATATATTGAGATTGTTGTTTTATCCCAGAAATGGAGGATGTTACATTAGATGTACACTTTAATACTTAAGAGTGTAAAACTATAAAGTAGAGTATGCCCTTAGATATTTAAGATAAAAAATACAAAGTGCAAAATAAATATGATGCTAAAATTTAGACTTTAGAATGATTAAGATTTAGCCCGATAAGATAAAGATTTCCTCACAAAAGAAGATATGCTTTGAGCCTTAGACAAAACCAACAGATAGGAACAAGACATAGAATAATAGTCAAACAACAATGCAACTTATCTTAGGTAGGGTGCACTAGGGGTGATGCGTCTTTCTCTTGCACAACTAGTCTCTTACCCGAACTCTCGCAGACCATAGGTTTTTTAATAACCATAATATTAGGTGGCGACTCTTGAACCTTAATCCTAATTTTATGATTAAACTCAAAACCCTTTCTTTTCCCAATACCTCCCAAGAGGGAAGCCCGCCATTCGACGTCGCCCTGTGACAAGTAGTATCCATTTTATGACTTCTTCTACCGTTCTATGATCCAGGAATTGTCAAGTTTTTCATAGGGTAATTAGCTAGCAAGCCAATAGCTGAGTTGGATGTACTTGCAAATATTTGACGTAAAGGTATTTGATTGAGGAAAAGTTTTGGTATGCATGCCGAATGTTTAATGTAAGTTAAGAATGGCATAATTTGTTTTTTATAAAAATGTTAAAATTAATTTGATGCATGAGGACTTTTAGATGAAGTTATTTGTTTTCTTAGTTATTTTTATTCCTATTTAATTTAGGAAAATTATTTTTTTATGGTGTTTTTATTCTACCTATTTAGCTTAGAAATTTTATTTTTTCTTATAATATAGGCCAATGACTGTTATAAATAGGGTTGTTTAGTTTATATTTAAGGAAACCATTTGAAGAAAAAATATTCAATAATAAAATTCAAATTAGAGTTCTTGTGGTGACCTTATTCAAAAAAATTATGGGTTGCATGTGCTTCCTATTTTTCTTGAGTTATTTTTGTTCGTGTCAGTTGGTATCAGAGTTTAACGATTCCTAGTGGTTAGTTGTTATGTGTCTCTGAATAATCTTTGCTAGAAGAGGTGGTTGCAGAATAAAATTTACTCATGTAAGAGGAAATGAGTAGGTTCTCCCTCAAGAAAACAACGTCCAGGAACTGGTGATAGAAGATACGCAAAGATAAATTACATAATTAACATGTCGATTGGAAGTGATAAAGTTGTTGCGGTGATTTTAAAAATTACCCAAAAATTGACGAAGATGAAGAAAAAACTGAGTATTGTAAGGAGAGTGATCACATATCAATAACCAATTTGAAAAATATGTTTCAAAGGCATAAGTAGAGGAGTTAACTTCTTGATCGAGATGAGTATCTTGGAGATTTATGATATTTATTTTGATGATGATTATATTGATAATGATAACATATATAATGAAAATAATGATGATAATGTCATCGATAGTGTCCTTGTTGATAAGTTAAAGATTGAGTGCAAATAGAACATGTACGGTACAATTATTAGCTTAGACTATGTTGATCACAAGTTTAAAATTATCACTAAGATAGATTTGTTTAAAGGTTATATGGATTAAACACATGTTGATAAATCAAGTTTGAGGTTTACAATTCATTACTTTAGAAGCTAGTGGAAGAGAAATCATTTGTCAATTGATGTTTCTTATGCAAAATCTAAAATGAAGAGAGAGAAAAAGTTAGAGGGTCTTGATTGGACATCCAAGAGATCGAGACAACAACAATTTGAACTCGAGAATGAACTCCTTCCAACCCGGGGAGATTGATGTAGAAGAATTTGTCGGGAAAGTTATTTGTTTCCTTAATTATTTTTATTCCCATTTAGTATAGAAAAATATTTTCTTTTCTGGTGTTTTTATTCTTCCTATTTAGTTTAGGAATTTCTTTTTCTTTTTATTCAATTGAGACCTATTATTATAAATAAGGTTATTTAGTTTGTATTTTAGAAGACTACTAGAAGAGAAAATATTCAGTAATAAAATTCAAATTTGGGTTCTTATGGTGACAATATTTGGTAGAATTATGTGTTGCTTGTGCTTGTTATATTTCTTGTGTTATTTATATATGTGTTATAGTTAAAAGAATAGAAAAAAATTCAAGTGCTTATTTTCCTTTTATTGTGGATTTATTTTGGACAACACATTATATCTATTTTCTATAGATAATATTTGATTAGAAAGAAATACTTGTAATAATTTATGTTAAAGGGTTTAAATACACTTATAATTATTGTTATAATTGAAATTGTGAAGGCTTGTTTTTTTTTTTTATTAAATGTAAGAAATTTATAGATTAAATGAAACAGAGCTGGAGAACCAACAAGTCATTTATATATACAAATATAAACATGAAAACATAATAGGCTCCCTAAAACACAAACTGGGATGAGCTCCCACAGAGGCCGAGAGCAGCCAACAACATCCAAGAAACAAGAAAAAAAACACGCAGCAACTACCCATCTAGAATACAACTGAAACTAGGTATCCTAACAAAGAGAACAACAACTAATAAGCAGGGAGGCAATGCACCAGCACAATCAGCAACCAATAACATGAAATCAAGCTACCACAACTACAAAGACAAGAGCAGGCAAGGGCTTTAAAAACCAAAACCCAACTAGCAGAGCCAAAAGCAACAACCAGCAAATCAGCAACAAAACACCCAGCTAGCAATACCAAGAAAAGGAGATGCAGTCAAGCAGGCAAAGCATTAGCATATCCAGCAGTATGACTGCACAACAGGAAGCCAAGAACCTAAATGCTCAATCAGCAATGAGAAAGCAAAGGTAACACAGCCAGCAACAACAACAAAAAGCCAAGCAGTAACTCTGCACAATGGTAAACCAAGTAGCAAGGCAAGCAAGCAGAGAGCCTGCACATAGAAAAACAAAATCAAAAAACACAGCACAAGAAGAAACAACAGCTAGCCAGCTGAAGGCAGAGACATGCCTAAAAGCAGCAAGAGAGAAACTCATAACCAAGACAAAGGGCAACCATGACTTGATCAGTTAAGGATCAAGGCCAACAAACAAATCCATAACAATATATACAAAACAAGGGAACAGACTCCCTATCAAATAAAGATCCACAAATACAATGAAACCAAAAGAGGAAATCAGAGAGAAGATGTTGGAGCAGAATCATCAGAGCTGCTCTGATGTCTTGAATCAGCTACAATAGCGGTCTTGGATACTCTATTTTGTTTCTCCTGTTAGCCAAAGTTATTAGTGGCTGTAATTTTGCTACGAGTTAAATATTAGCTCTTGGGAGGCTCCACATTTGCAATAGCATCACATTCAGCAGATATATGTACAACTTTTAGAGAAGTAGAGCGTTTAGCACTAGAATGTCCTACTTCAGCTAGCTTGGTTCGTTTGCGCCCAGGTGATTTATGCCTCTTTTCAACAGCCGTGGAAGCTTCAGCAGATATTGGATTAATGTATGGGTCTTCATGAGGGCCTTCACTATATGGTTGTTGTTTCTCTACAGCAACGGTTTCTGTAGAAGGGCTGGAGTTGCCAGAGCAAGCAGGAGCCTTATGGGACTTCTTCTTACATTTAGAACTGGTTCCTTTATTGTAAGTAGAAACAGTATGCCCGAGAACCCTGCATTACTTGTAGAAACGAGGGAGTGATTCGTACATAACCTGCTGAGATAAAGGTGAGCCATTGGGCAGGACTACATTAACAGAAATAGGCAGATCCATAAGCAGGTCAACCTCTACAAGGACTCTAGCGTATGATAGCCGAGTCATGGAGGTAGTAGAAGCATCGTAGTGTGTAGGCTTCCCAATCATACTAGCAATTTTTGAAAGGCAGATAGAAGTCCAGCATTTGAGAGGTAAGTTAGGAAATCTTACCCAAGTCGGCATATGCGTCATATCAGTGGCTTTGAAATTAAAGAAATTCAGCATGACCTTCAGAATGAGAGGCCGACCAAAGACATAGTAGGGACCTCCACCCAGGATATCAAGCATTTCCATTTCAGAGGAGAAAGCAAAAATTAGCCAGCCAGAGTCATGTATGGTAAAATTTGATTTGTGTTTCCAGGTTTTGCTAATAAAGTTCGACAAAGATGCAAATCCTAGGAATTTCCTAGCAACATATCCGATTAAACATAAATGCCACATATCTATGGGTTATCCAATATCGGTTTCCTTTAAGTGGCAAGATGTTGAAGATGCATATTCAAGGAAATGTACTAGTGTAGGAGATTATGTATTGGTAGTACCTGTTGGGATATCAGTGGCGGCTCGCTGGTGACTCCCAAAAGGGATCTTGCCTTTTACTAGGGAAGGGGAAGAGGTAGCACCAATCGGAGGGGTGACGCTAGTGGGACGAACAGCAGGGAGGCCACTCCCAGAAGCTGAAATAAACTTGTGTTCTGCATGATGCAACACGTTTTCTTTGTTGGAAAAAAGAACAAATTTGACTTATCAAGGTGTAACTGACCTTGTGACATCTTCCTTATACTTCTCGTTCATGAATTGGTATTCGTTGGGTAGGGGTTTTTTTTATTCCAATAGTGCTGATGCTTTTGGACAGGTTTCTATTGTGTCGCACTTCTATCATACCTGATTTATTGGCTTTCTAGGAGTTGTATCATCTTCATTATGGGTTGTTTGACCACGTGATCAAGAGCTTCACATCATTTGGTATCAAAGATTGGCTCCATTAATCAAGTTATATCCTTATGTTAAATTCATTTTTTTCTCTTATTTCACGTTAAATCTACTTGTTTCTATCCATGTTTTTATTCTGGGTCAGTTTTCTTTAGTCCTTAATGTCTTCTTACTTTCTTTATTGTCATTAGCTTTTGTTTTAGGGTCTGTTATAAGAAAAAAAGATTGGTCAAATTTTTTATTTTCTGACTAGTTTTAAAATTTAAAGTAAATTTTTTTGAAAAAAGAGTATTACAATTAAGATTACATGTATTCTAATGAGGTATTATGGCAAAGAAAGAGGAGATATCAAAAGGAAAGGTGGTATCAAAGGAAGAGGAACAAACATATTGGTGTTTTTGATAAAGAATGCAAAGATCTATTTTATAAGTTTGGGGTTTTAATGAAAGAATTTGACAAGTTAAATGAACTATAATATGAATGGAAAGTTTTAGAGAGAGAGGAGTAACAACGCCTAAAAGATAAAAGATGAAAGATAATGGTTGCTACTTTCATATAAAATTGTTGGAGGCGAGTGTTAGCAAGAAAAAAGCTCTGAAGGCTTAAACAAGAGGCTTTTGAAAAATCCATTATACTTATTGGTGATTTGAGGTCGAATCATCTTGAATAGAAAGGGAATGATACAATCGAAGAAAAGATTGAATAAAAAAAATTGTATTATAGCATAATTGTCCTATTGTCTAGTTTTATAGAAACAATTATAATTCTTAATCTGACCGTTGGATCTGGCTGAAAATTTACCCATCGTTTCCCGAAAATATTGATTTAAGTTAGGGTAAAAATATAAGTAAACCAGAGTTCAAGAAATCCTTACGATATAGGTCATAATAGGTTGTATGAATTTTGTTATTTACTTCTTTTTAACCTGTGGACTTTCTATTTGGCAATAATCCTTTTTCTATAAGGATGTGATAACTTGGTTAGGGAATTCCCTAGTTCTATAAGAATCTTTAATAGGCTACAACATAATTTTCAAGTGTGGCTAGAATTCATTAATGTTCTAAAATCCTTTTCTTATAAGAAAATCTTATTCATGCTAGCTACACAAGGAAATAAGAGCTGATGATATTTAATGATAGATTAGTTAGCTTATTTTGGAAAGTTTCCTTATTGTATAAGGAAGGTTAAAGAAAGGCAACAAGGGTTTCCATGTTTAAGAGGATTCTTTAAAGCTACAATTACTTATCCTAGATAAATAAGGAAACTAATGTTGGCTATAAAAACATATTTGGGAGTCCCTAAGATCCCGCTAGATAGATCTAGAGTTGTTTAGAGATTTATTACCTGAAGATTTGGTGTTCTTGGTCTTTAAATATTTCCTTAAAAGCTGGGTTATCGTAAACCATAAGTCGTCTAATTATCCGGTTTCCAACAATAATCCACATGAACCACCTCTAAAAAATCTTCTAAATCCCTTTTTAGGAGAGAGGGATTGCTATACCTAGAGTGCTAGCTCTAATATTGTTTTTAGATAGTTTTTCTGTCTATTATACAACCACTCCTCTCTTAAAAAAAGAGAGGTATAGCTTATTATTTATAGGAAAATATGGAAAAACCTTATAAATTGACAAAATATCAATTTGCCCTTGAATAATATCCATATATTAATTCGAGATCATTTTAGAGATTAACTCAATCAAGTCCTTACTTTTTTTTTCTAGGTTTATAAATATAATCTCTGTATTAATGATAAGTTCTTAATTTCTAAAATATATTTTAATCAAGCCATACTTAATTAAATCATCTTAATTTAATTTTTGACTAATGGTTATTAATGTGTGTGATTCATTAGGTTCTTAATATATTGGCACAAATATAAATTATAATTCTAATTAAATAGAATTAAATAATTTAATTTATTATTTATTCAACAATTGCTTAATTTATATTTGAAGATCAAGTGCATCATCTAACAACGTGTCATGATCCCTCAAATATTAGAAAAGTTATTAGCGGTTTGACTTAACCTTTCAGAGACTGGTTCTTAGTGTAATTAATATCCTTTCATTAATAATGTTCTGATTTAACATTAAAGCATGAAGTATGTCTGTCATGTTAAATCATGTTTGTTATCTACATAATAGTCATTTATCGTTTAAATAAGATTCAAAACTCTTTTCAAATCTCATTCCACCTTAGCCAATGATTTCTCAGTCAATACTATTTGAGAACAAATGGAACATTTTTCCTAATTCATATAGGGTGATGAATCATCTCTTGATCACTCAAGCATCTTCATATAGTTCATGTTATACCTAATGTTTGGCCTTTCGTTACCTCAATTAAGATAACATATAACAGTATCAAAGCATAATATTCTCTATATAAGATGACTTAGTGATCTCAAGTCTAAGGATCACTTACATAATCGTCACGTGAGCCTTTTCATAAATATAGGTGAACTCTCTATATGAAATTCTCATGCGGTTCGGTTCAATGTACATGTCTTATGAGAAACACTTACATATTAGTTTTAGGCATCCCTTATACCCCAGCTTATGAGAACAGTTGCTTCCTTTCATAAAAAAAAAAAAGAACATAATATGTACCAATCTTTGTGACTCCAATAAATGTCCAATATTTAAGAGAGCATCAACCATGAACATTTTAGGAATAATGTTTTGATGCAATAAAAATTTCATAATTATAACAACTAATTTATGTCCCATGAACTTTATCTTTACTCTATATTCATTAATATAATATTATATGAATATTAAAGATAAATTAAGTCTTTATTAATAATAAATATATATTTATATGAATATAATAATGTTACATGTAACCAACCGATTAACTATAAGACATATTAAACAAACAATCTTTCACCCGCACTAAAGTCAATTGCTCATGTATCTAATATCATTGCTTCATGTAGCATTAATGCTTCTACATGGATAATGACTTAGTAAGAGGATCTTCTAGATTCTCTTTGGTGGGTACTCATTCTATCTTTACATCTTTCATTTCATTGATTTATCAAATCAAATGGAATTTATTAAGTACTTGTTAGGATCATTGATGAGACCTTAGTTCTTTTGCTTATGCAATGACTCCATTGTTATCATAGTATAAGGCCACTAGATCAACAATTCTAGGAACCAACCTAGCTCATTGATAAACTTTTTTTATCCAAACGTCTTTGTTTCCTTAAACGTGCAAGTGTACTCTTATTCAGTTATAGAATTAGTTGTGCTCTCTTATTTGGAACTCTTCCAACTCAGAGCACTACCATTTAGACTAAAACATATATTGACTGATATTTACTATTTTTCCAACATTTCATTGAAAACAAATCTTAATTCAAACAATTTTGAACTTCTAGTTTATCTTCATCATTGATGGATCCTATAGCCAAGTATAGGATATAATTTTCATCATATCTCTCTTAATTTGTGTCTTAGAACAAATGTCCTTGGAGGGAGGTGTTCCATGAAAAAAAGATAAGAATCAAATCTTAGATTCTTCCATACTACACTATTTTATTATCTAATCTATATGCATGAATTGGGACAATTTAAGTAACCTTCTAGATCTATCTTTATAGATCTCTATATCCAATATATGTTGTTTCTCTCAATTTTTTTATGGAGAAATTCTTGAACAATTAAAACTTTACTGATTAAAGAAAAAATATGCCATTTCTAAATATATCATCTATATATAATATTAGAAAAAAGACATCATTCCCATTAACCTTTTGCAAACACAAGGTTTATCCATATTTTTTATGAAATCAAATCAGTTGATTATACCATCAAAATCGGATATTCCTACTCCTTAAATCTTGCATAGTATATTTGTATATTACCTTTCATATTAGTCTTTCTTTTAAAGACTCACTTAGATCCATTAGGTTTTATCCCTTCAGGTGGATCAACGAAGTTCTAAACTTGGTTAATACATGAAGTCTATAGCTTTAAGTCATTTCTTGGAATAAATATAATATATTACTTCCAAGTAATTCGTAGGCTTATTAATTATGAGCAACATGTCATTCACAATTTTCATGAGAGGTCCTTATATCATTGATGCATGACATGTCCTACCAAATTTATAGAGATTTTGTGTTTCTTAAGGTTCAAGCTAAACATTTAATGTTTTAGCGTTGAGAATATATTTTATTTGGATGTAGTGTTCTAAGAAGTGTAAAGAATCTCATTCTCTTTTAGATAATCCTTGAAATATTTGGTCAAATATTAACCACATCGATTCAATTGAAGTATCTTAATACTTATTTCAATCTATATTTCAATTTTATTACAATTTATATTGAACCTGGAAATTTTAAATTCAGGTATATACAAACCATTAGCATAATTACCTAATCTATAAAAACATCATTATTATAAAAGAACAACATTTGTCCTCAATAATAAATTTAAATCTATTTAATACTAAATAAAATGAAAATAATGTCTTAAAATACTGGAACAAAATGACAATTATAAAGTTCTAGTATCAACCTATTAGGCAAAACAAAATAACTAGTTCTTACAACTAATGCAACAACCCTTGCTTCATTACTGAGTCGTATATCCATTTTTTTTTCAACTAATCTTTTACTTTTTTTTAGTTCCCGCATGCTATTGCAATGTGAAAACCACATTCGGTATCCAATACCCGAGAACTACAATGCAAAGTAGTAAAATAGTTTAAAATTATAAACATACTTGAAGTAGAAGCTTCGTTAAGCTTTTTAACCTTTATGGTTGCAAGGTATTCCTTGCAATTCCTCCTCTAATGTCCTTTCTTTCCATTATGAAGATAAGTGCCCTTGTCTTTCTTCATGCCCCTAGAAGGCTTGTTTACTTTAGAGACAACACCTTTTTTTTTTGTTATCCTTCTTCTTAGACATTGTAGAAGACTGAACTAGAAGAACTGGACCTTTTTTCTTCTTAAGGACCCCTTTAGTAGTCTTAAACATATTAAGCAATTCTGACAATGTACTATCCAACTTGTTCATGTGATAGTTCTTAATAAATTGCGAAAAGCTTTGGGGGTAATGACTGCAAGACCAAGTCAATACTTAACTCATAGTCCATGACAAAAGCCAATTGACCTAATTTCTTAATATAGCCAATCATTTTCAAAACATGGGTGCTTATTGAAGAACCCTCTGTCATCATACAACAGAATAATTCTTTAGAGGTCTCATATTGTTCATGTGATAGTTCTTAATAAATTGCGAAAAGCTTTGGGGGTAATGATTGCAAGACCAAGTCAATACTTAACTCATGGTCCATGACAAAAGCCAATTGACTTAATTTTTTAATATAGCCAATCATTTTCAAAACATGGGTGCTCATTGAAGAACACTCTGTCATCATACAACAAAATAATTCCTTAGAGGTCTCATATCTCTTTGTCCTACTGGCCTCATCAAATCAAATTCTAAATACTTCAACAAGCAAGTATAAGCAAGTGTTTTTAATAAAAGGCAATTTTGGTTCACCTATTATTCTTCAATTCTCTGAAAACTAGAAAACACCAAAAATATTGTTTTTCAAATTCTCCAATATTTCAATAAGAGCCATGTTTGGTTCACCTATTTTTTTATGTTCATTTCTTCTATTATTTTTAAGGTAAACAAATCCTTGTTAATTGTTTTAAAAAATTTGTATAGAAACTAAAAAACTATTCACACCTCAAAGATGAAAAATTCTTTTTACATTATTTTTTGTGTTTATTAGAAATTTGTTTATGGTTAATAGAAACATTTAAAGACTAAATTAAAAGTTGAGACCACTTATTTTTAGGATTAAGACTTTCTTGAAAATTCTTCTTCAACAAAAATACTTTAACATAAAATATTAATTTGATTAAAATAAATTATGGGTGAATGATAAATTGATCTCTAAGAACTCTTAATTGACATGTTTTGTAAATCCAAGAACCTTCAATCTCACTTTAAGAGATTACATGATTCTCTTCTAACTTATATGATAGAAAGTTGAAGTGTTAAGATTGAGCTTGTAGGGCACCGAAGTTTATAAGGAGAAGAAGGCCTATGCTAAGTAGGTTTTAGGCTTAAGCCACACACATTAGGCTTAAGCCACACACATTACGCATAAGCTCAAGAGCTTCGGGTCTTGGGTCCGAGTCTTTTATTTGGGTTTGCTATAAAATAAATTTTAGGCCCTTAAAGATTTTTTATCCAACCCATGAATAAGTTTTAAGCCCTTAAAGATTATTTATTGTTCAACACATGAATAAACAATCTAAAAAGTGTTTTTCTTTAACCTAAATATTTTTTTTTTAGTAAAACAAAAAAGGTTGGATTTCAAAGCCAAAAATTGTCAAGTTAATATTATTTTATGACGGGTAATTAAAGAATAGAGGTCGAAGAAAGATTTTTTTTACACATATTATTCAACTCTTCTTCACCTTAGTTTTCCATAATAATTTCCTTTCTTTTTCATAATACTATCCTTTGTTTTTTCTTCTACTCTAAAGCATATATGGATTCTGTTATATGGTAGAGAGATTTAAAGTTATATTTTCTAGGGTTCATAGACCATGTTTTATAAGACACAACATTGAGGAATATGAGGAGTTTCACCATAACGGATACAATTGATGACTTGTGGTTTTTTACAAATAGAGAATGAGAAAGAGGATGATGTCATGGGCATGATAAGTTTTCAAGGGAAAAAAGCAGAAGTGTGTAGGATCCAGCATACTGAGAGCAGTTCGCCAAAGCTTGTTCTGATAAGGCCTGCCTTTACCCACAATAGGAACTATAATACACTGCCTCATAATTACAAAAATTCTTCCAAAATTTAGAATCCTTCTTCTATGTTGCAAACCGAAATTGATGGATTAACTCGAAGTAGCAGGTGTTTTACACTTGAAGAACTAGAAAGACAACGAAAGGCCAAAGACAAAGAGGTTATAGATGTCATCAAAGGTGTGGAAATGAACAAACCAATAAGTGAGGAGGATGCTGACACCACACTAGACCAAAGACCTAACAAATAGGTCAGAAAGCGTCCACACATTCAACAGTCCCTAATACACAAAGTTTTCATAAATCAAAACTTCATAACTTTTGTTTCATGTAGCTTTTGCACAACAAAGATTTGATGGTTAGGTCATTCGTTTAAGTTTATGGTTATTTGGACATCTCCTAAGGAGTTGCTTGGTGAAATATTGTTCTTGACATATCATTAATTTTTCTAAAAATCATTAGCCAATAATAAAAGATCAAAAGGCTTTTCCATTCTCTCAAGATCAAATGGTTAGAAACACCTCACATTAGCCTCCAAGTTTGTTACAAAACCACCTAAATCCAAAATGATTGATTATATGGTAAAACCAGCTTAGTTTTGGTTTGTTAGAACCCCAACAAACTCATTTATGACTTTTTTTTAGACCAATAAAGAATATGAGATGAAACATTTGATTTCAAGGAAATAGGGTTATAGAAGGGGCGTTTCTTAGTTGAATAATGATAGTTCCACCAACAACTTTGGCGATACTTTTTTAGAATTTCTTTTTATGTATTCTCTTGTATATATCTTTTTATTTTTATTTTTATTTTTTATGGGGTTAAGAAAAAAGGGTAACAACATGAAATTTTACTAAATTTTGTATACCTTAGTTTAAAACGCCTTTTGGTTTTGGTACATAGTGCTCATTAATGTGTATGTACGTATATATATAAAAAATATATAGTTCATGAATTTGTGAATTATTCAAATTTAGGATTATTTATCACCTTAACATATAAAGACGAGAGAAAATTAAATGAGATTCCATGTCATGTCATGTATGTGCAGGTGCAGCACAAGTTTTAAGCAACTGTGCATTTCAATTGAGTCTCTTATTACTCTCATTTTGGCCACATATACATGCAATTCTTTTTATTACTAATTTTTTTTTTATTTTGTTTATGTAAGGATCCTTTCTTCAAGAAATCATAAGTTCATAACGTTTTTCTTAAAATAACTCTTCCATTTATAAATTTATGTAATTAAAAAAAATAAGCAAATGGAAAATAAACACGTAAGAATTAATTTACTATAATTAATTAGGTTCCTTGAGGGTTTTTTTTATTTAATTTACTTTATTTTAATTATTTAAATTTCACTTTAAACTATAAAAATTTAAAATAAAAGAATTATTGGGTCACATAGAAGAAGTGTCACATAGATGTATGAACTAACATAGTATAAATAGAGTGATCCATTTAATATAAAAGGAAAAGTAAAGAACTCGAAGAGAAAAAGTTCTAAAAATACACATGAATCCTTGAATTAACTAGGTCTCGATGGTCTATGTATAATCTTAGAGGTTTTTTTTTTTTTTGTTATTGTTTATTCTTTGACTTCCTCCATTTTAAGGTTTTAGTCTCACTTAACTTTAACATAAATTAAAAAAAAGGTGCAATTAATTGTATTGATTATCATATATTTTAAAATTAC
>Ga0307515_10017032_pt1 | contig 13273 bp, 9 predicted proteins | sample 17_EM_MG_FD_194513 | JGI IMG/M metagenome (GOLD analysis project Ga0307515, IMG submission 194513) | Populus trichocarpa ectomycorrhiza microbial communities from riparian zone in the Pacific Northwest, United States - 17_EM | ecosystem: Host-associated > Plants > Roots > Unclassified | place...
CAAATCGCGGATGAGCAGAACCTGCTGCTCGGTCTGACCGCCCGACATCGGTACGACCGTGCAACCCAAACGTTCCGCGCCGTAGTGCGCACCCAGGCCCCCGGTGAACAGGCCGTAACCATATGCGATGTGCACGATATCGCCGCGCCTTCCTCCGGCAGCACGAATGGAGCGCGCGACGAGACTCGCCCATGTATCGATGTCATGCTGGGTATAACCGACTACAGTCGGTTTGCCCGTAGTACCGCTCGAGGCGTGAATTCGGCTCAACCGCTCGCGTGACACGGCGAGCATGCCGAAGGGATAGTTGTTGCGAAAATCAGCTTTCGTCGTGAACGGAAATTTCCCGAGATCATCGAGTGACCCCAGATCATCTGGATTCACGCCGGCGGTATCGAACGAGCGGCGATAGTGCGCTGAATGGTCATAGGCATGCCGGATGGACCACCGGAGTCGCGTGAGCTGCAGCGCTCGAATTTCGTCCACGCTCGCAATTTCGATCGCGTCGAGCTCCGCGGACGCTGGTCTTTCTCGGCTCGGCATGGGACGTCCTGTTCTACTCGGCGTTCTGAATGAGAGCCGCTCCCGCGTTGGCGCGCCCGTTCATTGGTTGTACGTGAATGTCACGCCGTACGTGCGCGGCTCGCCGAACAGCGCAAAGGCGACTCGTCCGTCGCGCTGCGAGAAGACGTGCGTGCGATATTCCTCGTCACCCGCGTTCTTGGTCCACAAGCTGAAATCCCAGTGACCGTTGGCGCTGAGATAGCCCAAACGCCCATTGACGAGGTCATAGCTGGGAATGACTGTGATCGGATTATTGTCGGGGTCGTAGTAACTCAGGCTGCGATATGACCAGTCGACGCCCGCTGACCACTGGGCACCGGAGCTGAGAGAATAGGTGTAGCCGGCATATGCGCTGGCTGAGTTCCTCGGGGCTTGCCGCAAACGATTGCCACTGAAGTTACCGGTGCCGATGGTTGAAGGCAGACCGGTGAAGCGCGTGTAGTGGGCATCCAGATAGGCGTAGGTGGCACCGACCTCAACGTTGCGGAAGGGGTGCGCTGAGATTTCCAGCTCCACGCCTTCGAGTTGCGCCTTACCCGCGTTCTCTGTGATGAATTGTCCGAATGTGGTCCCGACGGGCTGAAAGAAGCGCGTGACCTGGAGATCTTTGTAGTCGGTGTGGAACACTGCCAGATTCAGCCTGAGGCGGCGATTGAACATCTCGGTCTTCGCGCCCACTTCGTAGTTCGTGGCTTCCTCCGGATCGAAGGGAGCGGCAGCCACCGCCGCCGTGGAAGCGCTTCCCGTGAAGCCGCCACTCTTGAAGCCGGTTGCAACGCTCGCATAGAAGAGCGCTTGGTCCGTCGCGCGGTAGTCCGCCACGAAGCGCCAGGAGACGTTGCTCCAATCTTCATCCGCAGCAATCTGTGGGTAGGCCTGCAGGAGCAGTGGCAATCCGGAGAGGATGCGCGCCTCCGAAGTGATTTCCTTCTTTTCCTGGGAGTACCGGGCGCCACCGGTGATCTTGAACCGGTCGGTGAATCGGTATGACGTCTGCCCGTAGGCTGCATACGCCGTGCCCTTGTTCGACTGCAGAGAGATCGAGCTGCTCGGCAGCCTGTCACTGCGGCCTAGGGAAGGGAACACGAAGCCTTCGGTGCGGGCGTTTTCCTCACGGCTGAAGAAGACGCCGGTGAGCCACTCGAACGTCCCGGTATCCGGGGACGTCAACCGGAAATCCTGAGTGTATTGCTCGGGCCTCTCCGTCACAGCATCGGTGACTTTGAATGTGAACCCATTGGAGGCAGGGCCTAACAATGTCGTATTTGGGCTACCGGAAGCTCCGGTCAAATCCGTGAACGCACGCGAGGCGGGCAGTCCCGAAGAGTCTTCCAGATAGTCGTATCGGGTATGACGATACGCGGTGATGGATGTCAAGGTTGCGAACCCGGCATCGAAGTTCACGGTCAGGGCCGCGCCAAAAATATCGCGATGTGTAAAACCCTGGACATCCGCCAGTGTTGAGTAAGGCGTCGACGCCCCTCCCAGAGCCTGATTGACTGCAATAGGGTTCGAGGCGCAGGCGCAGTTGTGGAGGGGCCCAAGGCTACCGACGGGCTCTCGGTTGCTCGCGCCGTTGTCATCGTGCGCGCCGTCGAACGTGACAGACACATTCAGGAGATCCGTAGGAACCCATCGCAGGGTCGTGCGATATCCGAAAGATTCGGTTTCACCCACACGCTCGCCGAACTGCGGACTGCCCGCGAGGACATTGCGGAGATAGCCATCGCCGGATCGATAGCTAGCCGAGATTTTGCCGAACAACGTATCGGTCAATCCTCCGCTCAACAAAGCACCCCCATCCAGCCGGCCGTAGTTTCCGGTCTTTACGCTGGCGCGGATGCGCGTTTGTTCGGAAGGTTGCGTCGTGACGAAGTTGATCGAACCGCCGATGGAATTCTTCCCGTAGAGCGTGCCCTGGGGACCGCGCAGCACCTCCACGCGTTCAAGATCGAACAGGTCAAAGACCTGTGCTGAGCGCGCGGCGACATAGACCCCGTCGACGGAGACCACGGTCGAATCGCTGGCGGCCGGCCCATCTTCCTTGGTGCCAACGCCCCGAATCGAGATCTCAGGCTGTCCTTCGGCAAACGCCGCGAATACCAGCCCCGGAGTACGCTGCGCGATGCCGTCGAGCCCAGAAATATTGTCTTTGGCGAGAGTCTCTCCCGACAGCGCCGTAATCGCCGCGGGAACATCCTGTAGAACTTCAGATCTCAAATTGGCCGTGACAACCACTTCTGTCAGGGCATCCGGGTCGGGGCTCTCCTCAGGTTCTCGGGGCGCATCCTGCGCGAGCGCGACGTTCGCGCAGAGGCAGACCGATATTTCCACCCACGACAACTGCCGAAGCAAAGAGCTAGCACGTCTCACGCAACACCCCCTTGTTCATCATTAAGGCGTCTGTCGCGTCTTCTCTTCCAGCCTTGCCAAGACCTTTCAGCCAAGGCGACCCGACCCTTGGAACGAGTTACAAGACAGACTTCATGGGTGAGGCTACGGACTGTTTGGGCGGCAACACCATCCACATTTATGTGGATGGGTCCGGTGGGTCAAAGCCCGCGCTTTCCCGGGAAGGCGCGCAGTCAGAATGGGCGTAGATGAGGCGTACGAGCGCAACCCGAGTGCCGACACCCAGCTTCTCGTAGACATGATTGACATGCGTGCGGACGGTCGAAAAGGCCACGCCGATGGCCTTGGCGATCTCTCGATCCGTCTTGCCGTACGTGATCTCCAGTGCAATCTGCGCTTCGCGCCGGGTAAGGCCGTGCGCTGATCTGAGCCGCTCGATGCTGAGGACCTCCAACTCGATCGGAGCTAAGTTGCTCGACACCGTCTGACTCGCATCATCAGAGAGCCGCAGAATATTGCGCATCGAATTGCAGAAGTGCGGCTTGATGAGCTCGAGCACCTCCAGATCGGAGCTTTCGAAGTTCTCGCGGCGGCGATTGCGCCAGATACGCATGTCGCCAATATTGATCTCGCCATCGTAGACGTAGAGATTCAAACCGTAGTGGAGTCCGTCGCGCGCGAGAAAATCGTTGTAGAACTCGGTCCGGACTAATTCGCTCTGTGGCACGAGCTCGTTCACGCGCACGGCGCGACGCAGCCGCTGCGCTTTGTCGGTAATGGGGTTGTGGAACTGATAGTAGGAGTTATAACGTTCCAGATTCTGCGGATCCATGTTGATGAAGACATGGCCGGTGAACCGCCGTTGGTCCGGATTCCAAACGAATGAGGCGAAGTGATCCGCCCGCAGCAGCTTCAGCAATTCAAGCCCAGCTTGTTCGCGGATCTTGCGGCTATCGAGACTGCAGTTGAGCAACTCGATGACTCTCAGTATGCCCTGGTACTGGCGCTCGGAAACGCTCATGGAGTGGACTCACCTCCGATTCCTGTCATGACGGACCAATCATCGCCTGTACGGTACGGGATTTCAAAATCCGCCGCGCACACGCACTCGACAGGACGCCACTGTCCAGGGGCTAGCTTGCTGTCAACTCCTAACCCACCAACGGCTCGTTAGCGGAAAACCGGATTCTTTGTAGCCGCGTTATTTCGCGGCGCCTTTAGCCGCTTGCTCGATCAGCCTGACCACCGCCTGCGGCTGAGAGACATAGACCGCATGACTACCTTGAGTTTCTGCCACGGTGGCGCCAGCACGCTTCGCCATCTGGTGCTGCGCCGGAGGCGGAATCATCCTGTCGTCGGTGGCTACGAGATACCAACTGGGTCTGCTCTTCCACGCCGGCTCGGTCACCGCGCCAGCCAGTGCATTCACGCCCCAAGGCACCTGCGAATCAGCCATGAACGCGGCTTCCTCAGGTGCTACGTCCGCGGCGAAGGAATCGGCGAACTTCGCCCGATCGAGGAACAGGAAACCATTCTGCGGCGGCATGATTGGCGGCACGGGCGCGCCTGGCGGCGGGTTTGCGATCAGTGACTGCACCGACTCCCCTCGGTCCGGCGCGAATGCCGCGATGTAGACCAGACCCTTCACCTTCGGGTCGGTTCCGGCTTCTGAGATCACGACGCCACCGTAGGAGTGGCCGACTAGGATGACGGGGCCGGAATGCTGAGCAATAGCAAGTTTGACCGCGGCGACGTCATCGGTGAGCGAAGTCGTGGGGTTCTGCACGATAGTGACTGTATAGCCGGTCTTGCGGAGGCCACGATAGACCGACGCCCAGCCCGAGCCATCGACGAAGCCGCCGTGGACTAGAACGATGTTCTTGATCTCGGTGTGGTCAGTATTCACAGCAAGGTCCTTTAGATTGGTGGGGTGGGGTGGGGTGGGATTGGTGATTACCATGCACAGAAGGCACTGAGATGTCTATTTGTGATTCACAATCTGAAACGGTCGAAACGACTGCTGGAGTTGCACCAGAGGGCCAAGGGCCTTGATCGTGAACGTGGGGTCCGTGTGGATTTTCCGTTCCTGGTGGCTGGCCTTCTCCGGCGGGCGATCGTCCACTCGCGTGGAGAAGTAACCTTCGGCTGGCCGGAGAAGCTGTTCGTGCGCGCTCGGCGAATTCCTGGCCGACAACAAGGATGTGCCAGGCGGTATCCGCCATCTGGATGACCCCATGAGTCATGGAGTCATGGGCAGATCAGTTGGCTTCTTCAGTCCTGTCTGAATTCCTCGGGCGAACAATACTTCAACGCACTGTGCGGATGTACGGTGAGCGTTTGCACCATCACTTCGCATCCCGCACTCGCTCTGCACTGATACCTTCTACGGCGCTGGTAAAGCGATCGCTTCCGGCTATTAATTCAACACTGTCACCGAAATAAGGCCAAAAAGGTATGTGTAACCGCAAGGTCGTTGATGAGATCGCAATCTTGCGCATATAAATGTTTGAAACAGCGCTTTGACAGTTTGACTGGGAACCGCCGGAATCATCGCTAATTGCAAAGGATGTACTCGCGCATGGAGTATTCACCGGCCTTCTTTTCAAATTGTCAGTGTCCTGTCGTAGCGCTGATGGTGTTCCCGTTGCGTCCCGCCAACGAATTCGAACAAAAGGAATTGACATGGATGTTCAACGTGCTCTTTTGCCTTCAGTTAGTAAGGCCTTTCCAACCGCTGTCCTGGTATTGGCCTTCTGCGAGACCCCTTGTCGCGGAGGTGTCGATCAGCGGCTTTTCGAGCTTGCCATTCAAGGCGCCGGGAAAGCGCCACTGAGTGAGATCGTCCACATCTGCCAGCACTTCCTCGATCAACGGCCCGCAGTGCGCTTGAACAAGTTGCTCCTGCCGGGAAAATCTTCGGTCGGGTCTGAGTCGGGTCCCGATTTGACCGATTTACTGCGGCAGTCAGGCTACTCGAGCATCATCGGCAACGTGCGTACGGCGAGAGACGGCGGGCAGGTTGTGCTGTTTGCCCTGAACGTGTGCAAGAGCGAGGTGCAAGACCGCGGGCAGGTCGAGCTCATCGAGAAAACATTCAGGGCGGTGACCACAGCAGTATTCGAGAAGACGGCGGATAAGAGGCAATTCTGTCGTTATCCGGCACAAGTAGAACCCGAGCTGACGCGTCGCGAGCAGGACGTTCTCGCATGGCTGCGCCAGGGGAAGTCGAACTGGGTCATCAGTCAGCTTGTCGGTATCAGCGAGCATACAGTGAAGCACATCGTCTCAGTCATCCTGCACAAATACGGCGTCAGTTCTCGTTATGAGTTGTTAGACCATGCGAGTTGACAATTCACCTGCCTAAGCTGATCGTGCCGTGGTGCGCCATCGGTTTGAGGTCGATCGCAAGCCTGAGACGTGATGAGTTTGTCTTCCTCCTAAAGAGAATGATCCGTTTTGGCGGCAACCGGCTCGAACAGCGCGATCAATTCGTCAGCGACGGCCCGGACTCGGGCCGCGCGACGGACGTCTTGGTGCATGACTATCCATAACTTGCGCTTGACCGGGCAGGCGTCCATTTCGACGCGCACGAGTCGCGTATGCAAGCGGGACACATAGTGAGGAAGAACGACAACCCCGAGGCCGGCTACTGCGGCTTCGCACAAAGTACTCAAGTCATTAGATCGTAAGCGATAACGACGCTGGCCTCTGATCTTCTCGAGCCACTGATGTTGTGGGCTGTCGCTCAGACTGTCGTTATAGCCGAGAAATTCCCATTGCTGCGGCGAGCGCTCGAACAGATATCTCGCGCTCGCGTACAAACCATATTCGATCGCGCTCACGGCGCGCACTGCCAATCCAGGCGCGGTCGGCCGACGAAAACGCAGCGCGATGTCGGCTTCCCGCCGCATCAGGTCGGCCACGCGCTGTTCGGCTAACAATTCAATGTCGATGCCCGGCAGCCGGTCCAACAAGTCCTTCAGTCTGGGCGCCAGCAAAAAGGCAGCCAGTGCGGGTGGCGCTGAAATGCGCACCAGCCCGGTAACGCTCGCCGAGCCGACGGCGGCGCGCATCAAACTGTGAATTTCCTGCTCGGCGCGTCGTGCGTGCGGGATCAGGGCGGCGCCGTCCGGAGTAAGAGACCAGCCTTTCTGAAATCGATCAAACAACCGCAACGTCAGCGACGCTTCCAGGGCATCGATACGTCGCGCGATCGTTGTGTGTTCGACTCCCAAGACCCGCGCCGCGCCCGACAGCGTGCCGGAGTCGACCAGAGCAAGGAAGTAGCGCAAGTGATCCCAATCAGGCGAGCTCATTGTGCAATTTTGCACGGGCAATGTGCTCATGTCAGCCAACGAGCGGCGCTCGCTGCCGTCTTGCTGCGAATCACTGTGTCAATAGCCTAACCAGGCAGGTAGATAATCGACGCAACGCTGTTAGGTTAAAAACAGTTCAGTGTTCCGTCGCGTTGCTACGTCATCTCGCTACTTCAACGGTTCGATCAGGCAAATTCCTGCAAGGAGTGCTGGGGCAGTGTTGGGCCTAAAGAAAAGACGTGTAGTCATCTTTGCAGAAGGCTGCTTCGGTCCTGTCACCAGCAAGGTTGCGACGTCGTACCTGCGCTATTGTCATGAGGATTGCGTGGCGGTGATTGACAGTCGGCTCGCCGGGCAGGATGTCGGAGCCGTCATCGGCTACGGTCACGGGATTCCTATCGTCGAATCGCTGCAAGCGGCGCAGTCGCTGGAGCCCGAGGTGCTGTTGATCGGCGTTGGCCTGTTCGCCAACACCTTGCCTGATGACTGGCGTGCGCAGATTGAATTTGCCCTGAGATCGGGGCTCGATGTGGTCAGCGGGTTGCACTTTCGTATTGCGAACGATCCGCTGTTCAGCGAGCTGGCTGCAGCTTCGGGCAGCCGTATCTGGGACGCCAAGGAGCCACCCACGATCCTAGCTACGAGCGCGGCGCGAGTAGCAAGTCTCGATCGTTATGTGATCCACACAGTCGGCAGCGATTGCCGCGTCGGCAAGAAGACGACGGCCATCGAGATCACTCGTGAGGCGCGGCGTCGCGGTCACAATGCGGGCTTCGCAGCAACCGGGCAAAGCGGGATGTACATCAGCGGCGCCGGGGTCGCGGTCGATGCAGTGCCATCCGACTTTGTCGCTGGAGTGAGTGAGTCGTTGGTTCTGCAGCTCGCCGCAGACCACGATTGGATCGTGGTCGAAGGGCAGGGGTCGATCTCTCATCCTGCCTACAGCGGTGTCACGCTCGGGCTGCTTCACGGAGCAATGCCGCAGGCACTGGTGCTGTGTCACGAAGCCGGACTCGATCACCACAAGGGCTGGCCCACAGTCCCGCTGCGCCCGTTACCCGAGCTGATTCGCTTATACGAAGAACTCGGCTCCTTCGTGCGGCCCGCGACGGTTATCGGCATCAGCCTGCATTGCGGTGGTCTGAGCAGGCAGACCGCGGCCTCCTATGTTCAGCAGATCGAGCTTGAAACCGGCTTGCCGACCACGGACGTGATCCTCTTCGGCGCCGGCAAGCTGGTCGATGCGCTGGCCAGGCATCGCCGCTCGCTGCCGGATCATCTCGCAGTGAATGGGACACGGTCCAGGATACCGAGTGTGTCCCTGCCGCCGATGCCGCGTACAGATTTCGCCAATCAAGCAACTTGAAGAGAGGGCCCATCACAGTGAGCTTCAACACGGAGTACTTCCGCGTCCCCTCAATTACGGAGCTCGGTGGTCGGGCCAGAATTCCATCTTCGAAGCCGGAGACCCAGCGCGCGATCATCGCGGCGACACTCACGCCGGGAAGCTCGCGGATCTACAACGATCTGCGCTGCTCCGAAGCGGACACCATGAAGGCGGCATGCCGGGCAGTCGGTGCTGTGATTCATGAGCACGATGGCTCTCTGGAAGTTCAGGGCAACGGCGGCGAATTGAAGGCTTGCAATCGCGTGATCGACGCGCGCGGATCCGGGTTGGTATTCCGTTCCTTCTCCGCATTGACATGCTTCTCGCCAGGCGCGGCCGTCGTGAGCGGTGACGCGATACTGCGCACCCGCGTAATGGCCCCGCTGATTGACGCGTTGAGAAATCTGGGCGCCCGCGTTGAATACATTGGCGACGAAGGCAAAGCACCGATAGTCAACTGGGGCGGTGGCCTGCGAGGCGGCCGCTGCAGGTTGCCGGGAAACGTCAGCTCTCAGTTTGTGACGGCCATCATCTTTGCTGCGCCTCTCGCGGACGACGTGACGGAGATCCACGTCGAGGGAGAGATCCTCTCTGTTTCGTATATTCGTCAAACCATCGCAGTGCTGAGGCAAGCGGGCGTTCGAATCGAAGCCAACGATGATTGCTCCCATATCATCGTCTATCCCGGGCAGTATCTGGCGGCAACCCACCGCATCGGTGGCGATTACACTTCTGCGTCCTATCTGATCGGCGCCGCAGCTCTGTTCCCGGGAATAACGGTTCTGGAGAACATTGACAGGCGGAGTCTGCAAGGCGAACGGGCCATCATTGACGTGCTCGAGGCGCTCGGCCTGCAGGTGCGTTTCGACCATGACAGCCGCACGCTCACTGTGACCAATCCGCACGAGCAGCTCCGCGGCGATGTCGAATTCGACGCCCGCGATTTCCCCAACATCGTACCGACACTGGCAGCAATCGGAGCCCACGTGAATGGCACCTTCCGCGTGGTCGGTGCTTCCATTACTCGATTGCACAAGTCCTCACGCGTCAAGGCAATCGTGACGGAGCTGGCCAAGCTGGGCGTCAATATTCACCCGTTGTTCAAAGATGGTGTCTATGACGGTTTCGAAATCTGGGGTCATGGTGAGGTTTACAAAGGCGGAATGACGCTGTCGAGCTGGAGAGATCACCGGATCTTCATGTCCCTGTTTGTCGCTTCGCTGCGCTCCAAGCAACCGAACCTGATCGATGGCTACCGCGACGTCGTTTGCTCCTTCCCCGACTTCTTCGTCCAGTTCAAGCGTCTCGGCGTGCCTTGCCACGAAGCCGGGGAAGAGGCTGCCGACATCGGTGTCCTGCAAGCAGTGCAAGCGTTGTAAGCAGTCAGCCGCATCAGGGAATCAACGGGAGGAAAACCCATGCTTTCTAAGGAACAGAGAGCTTTTTACGTCGAGAACGGTTATCTCACCATCGAGAAGTTTTTCAATGCCGAGCGGATCGCTGAGACGCATGCGGCGATTGCATCGCTACTCTCCCCGACAAACACTGAGAAAGTTTACGAAGCCGAGCCGGCGGATTCGGCGACCGTGCGGCGAATCTGGTCGCCGACGCAGAAGCATCCGGTATTCGAGCGCATGGCTGCGGATCCGGCTCTGCTCGACTGCATCGCGGCCTTGATCGGTGAGAACATCCTGTTCCATTACAGCAAGCTGAACATGAAAGGGCCCAAGTTCGGCAGCCCGGTGTATTGGCATCAGGACTTTTCCTACTACCCCCACACCAACACGGACCTGCTCAGCGCGATCATATTTCTCGACGACGCGACCGTTCATAACGGTTGTCTGCGCGTGGTGCCCGGCTCGCATCGTCATGGCCTGCGCTCTCACGAAATTGACGGCTTTTTTCGCGGCAGAATCTCCGACGTCGATGAGAGCGAGGCGGTGAACATTGAGCTGGCCGCGGGCGGCGTGATACTGCTTCACTGCATGATGTTGCATGCATCCGCGCGCAATGAATCGAATTCTCCGCGCCGGGCATTCTTGCCGGCTTACCGCGCGGCAGACGCCTTGCCCATCTACTTCGGCCCACACGCTGCGCATAACGAACCGGGTGTCAAATTGCTGCGCGGACAGCTCTCTCTCGTCGCACGTGTCGATCCCGGTTTGTACCGGATGCCCATTGCCGAACGCGAATTCGGTTCTCTGTATGAAGTGCAAGAGGGCTCGCATCTGCGCAAACCGGTGGCCGCAATGTCGAAGTCCGGATACGCGGTGAAATGAAGATGGATTGGGCCTCCCTGGTCGTTCCCTCGGTGCGTGCGGTGGAGGCGTATCAGCCTGGGATCACCGAGCAGAAGCTGCGACGCGTCACCGGTTTGGACCGCATCTTCAAGTTCGCCAGCAACGAGGTGCCCTTTGGGCCCTCGCCGGTTGTCGAAGCGGCGATGCGTGATGCACTGAGGCGGGCGAATCGCTACCCGGACTCGCGGGACTTACTCGAGGCTCTGTCCGAACATCTGGCCGTGCCGGAGCAATGTTTGACTCTGGGAAATGGGTCGATCGATGTGCTCGAGGCGCTGGTCAGAATCTTCGTCGACAAGCAGCACAATGTGGTGCTGTCGCGTTACGGTTATAGCGCCTATACAGCTCTCGTAAAGGTGCAGGGAGCGTCCATACGCTGGGCTGACTCCGGGCCGCGTTTCAGCCACAAGGTCGACAATCTGCTTGCGCAAGTCGACTCGAACACGCGGATGATCCTCATTGATAGCCCCAGCAATTTGTCTGGAGAGTGGATGCAGCCGACGGACCTGCAGCGCTTACTGCAGGCCTTGCCGCCCCACGTCATCGTAGTGCTCGACGAGGCATACGCCGAGTTTGTTGGGAATGACCATGCGAAGCGATCGGCGCAGTTACCGTTAGGCGGCGCTCGATTAATCATCACGCGAACGTTCTCCAAGGCCTATGGCCTGGCCGGCATGCGCGTGGGCTATGGCATCGCCGACAGCGCCGTGATCAATCATCTGAGCCGAATTGGCAGGCCGTTTCCAGTGAGTGGCGTGGCGTTGGCCGGCGCGCGCGCAGCGCTGAGTGATCGCGCGTACATCGAACATGTCGTGACAGAGACCGTGCGCGGGCGACGGAGGCTGGCGGAGGCTCTGTCGAATCTGGGCATCGATGTCCAATACGCACACGGAAATTTCGTGCTGGTCGATCTCGGTGCTGACGCGCAGAGCATTTATGAGCGAACGATGACTCGCGGGTACATCCTGCGCTCGTTGGGGTCCTATGGTTTGCGAACCCATCTTCGAATCTCGATCGGCACGAGTGAGGAAATCAGCGACCTGATCGATCTCATCGCGGAATTATCACGCGGCCGCGTGTCCGGTTCTTCGCTAGCCGCAGTGGGATAAGCCATGAACATCGTGATCATCAACAATCTGCCGCGCTTCCCGGATCCCAGGCGATGGGATTTCGACCTGGTGTGCTACGAGCAATTCGTTTCTCACACGAGCAACACCGTCACCTATGTGGCCAATGAGCGAGGGGTCTCCGGCGTCACTGCGGAGCCGGGTAGCTACACCTTGTACCGGCTCGAAGATCTGAGCGACGCGGCAGCCTATGAGCCCCTGCTCGATGAAGTGGTGCGCACTCACGGTGCCATCGACCGGCTGATCGCCTTCGCAGAGTCATTGCAGGATGCCGCGGCACAACTGCGCGAGCGGTACAACATTCCCGGCAATCGGCCCGAGCAAAACCGGCTCGGTCGCAACAAGCTGGTGATGAAGCAGAGGGTTCAGGCCGCGGGCTTACGTGCGCCGCGCTACCGTTCGGTCACGAACCTGCAGCTACAAGACGCACTGGATTTTGCTGCTGATGGCGGATTTCCACTCATTCTCAAGCCGATCGACGGGCACTCGAGCAAAGGCGTGAGGAAGCTCGCCAACTCAGAGGAACTGCGTGAAGCGATTCTCGCGTTGCCCGCCGGCATCGAGCATGACCTCGAGGAATTTATCGACGGCGAAATGTTTCATGTGGACGGTCTGATCAATGCCGACGGTCAGGTCGTCTTTATTTTGCCTTCGCGTTACGTCAACGGCGGTCTTGATTTCGAGTTCGGTGAGCCGTACGGCTCAGTGACGTTGGACCCGGTCACGCAATCCGAGCTCTATCGCGCCCTCACGGTTTTCGCCACTCAATGCGTCGATGCCATCGGCTTACGTCACGGTGCATTTCATATGGAGCTCTTTCAGAGCTTCAACGGCAAGTTGGTGTTTATCGAAGTGGCTGCACGCATCCCTGGAGCCGATGCCCCATGGATGATTCACAAGTCCACCGGCGTGAATCTGTTTGGAGAATGGCTCAACATGATCATGGGCCGTCCCCTGCAGATCGAGCCTCGCACCGGTGCGACGGGTGCTTGGGTAATGTTCCCACGTCCGGGCGGACTGCCCCGGCGAGTTGCGGCAGTCAGCCGCTTTCTCGGCCGCCTGCCCAGCGTGTATCGGGAGTTAGTTCCCGAGGCGGGCAGCGTCCTCGAGCAGGAACAGGGGTACTGCTCCATGCAAGCCGGCCGGTTCCTGTTCTGCGCCGACTCGGCCGAGCAGGTCAATCGTGATGTCCTGCAGGTGCTCAGTGAGTTTTCGATCAGCACCGTC
>Ga0307515_10017033_pt1 | contig 13273 bp, 13 predicted proteins | sample 17_EM_MG_FD_194513 | JGI IMG/M metagenome (GOLD analysis project Ga0307515, IMG submission 194513) | Populus trichocarpa ectomycorrhiza microbial communities from riparian zone in the Pacific Northwest, United States - 17_EM | ecosystem: Host-associated > Plants > Roots > Unclassified | place...
GGTCATCGTTGCTCTTCCCCTCGTGGATTCATCTGACGCTTACCAGCACGGCCGACCGGCCCTGCGCGATCTCGAACCGGGTGCCGGGCAGCGCCGACAGCACCCGCCATGTGTTGCGCAGCGCCTTCACCGGATCGACCCCGGTGGACAGGCACGCGACGAGTCCGACCGGTACGGCGAGCAGCAGCAGCGGCGACAGCACCAGCAGCACGGGCAGGACGGGGACGTGCAGCCGCCTCGGGCGGCCGTTGCGGCGGCGGTGGCGGACCGTCACCAGTTGCGGCATCATCGCGTTCCCTTCAGTTCGGTCAGGGCCTCCTGGACGTTGATCTCTCCGCGTCGCAGGCGGTCGACGACGTCGGCGCTGCTGGGCGCCGGGTCGGTGTCGACGAAGTCGAGTGCCTCGGCGATCCGGTTGAGGCGGGACTTGATCGTCGGGTAGCTGACCCCGAAGATCCGCTCCATCTCCTTGATCGACCCGTGCGAGCGCACGAACGCCGCGACGAACACCTGGTCGTTGGCGCTGAGCTGCGCCAGCTGCGGCGGCTCGAACTCGCCTTCGACCGCGACGCCGCTGTCGACCAGGCGGACCCGCTCGACCACGAACGACCGTCCGTGCGTCAGGTCGGTCAGTTCCTGCCAGTCCATCCTCGGCCCCTTGCACTCGACGACTTGCTCATAGTTCATTTGTAGCTTGAGATTATTAAGACGACAAGGCTCGAAGCTTGATTTTCTTGAATGACGGCACGAGAAGGCCCCGCCCGGCGAAACCGGGCGGGGCTTTTCGGTCGTTCAGGTTCAGCCGCCGAGGACTCCGTCGACCCGCCGCGGCACTCCGGCGTATCCCTCGCGCAGTTCCTCCGGGAGCAGCTCGTCGGGAGCGTCCTGCCAGGTCACCGGGCGCAGGAAGCGCCGGATCGCCGTCGCGCCGACGGACGTGTGCTGCGTGTTCGTCGCCGGCCATGGGCCGCCGTGGTGCTGCGCCCACGACACCGCGACGCCCGTCGGGAAACCGTCGTAGAGGATCCGGCCGGCGAGTGGCCGCAGCCGCCTGGTCAGCTCGGCGGGAAGGGCGGTCTCGCCCGGGCCGCGATGGACGGTGGCGGTCAGCGATCCCGGCAGGCGGGCCAGTGCGGCGAACAGCTCGCCCTCGTCGGCGTAGCGGACGACGACCGCGACGGGCCCGAAGCACTCCTCGGCGGCCTCGGGCGGGAGTTCGGCGGCCGTGGTCGTGAACAGCAGCGGGGTCCTGCGGAATCCCGGTGCCTCTCCACCGGAGGAGCCGTGCGCGACGGGGACCAGCCCCGGCAGCGCCGCCAGCCGAGCGGTGCCGCGCGCGAAGGAGTCCGCGATGCCCTCGTTGAGCATCACCATCGGCTCCGTCGCAGCGATCGCCTCGCCAATCGCGTCGACGACGGCATCGCCGTCGCGACCCGCCGGGACGAAGGCGAGCCCCGGTTTGGTGCAGAACTGCCCGGCGCCGAGAGTGAAGGAGCCGGCGAAGCCGGTGCCGATCGCGCCGGCCCGATCGGCCGCCGCGGCCGGCGTGACGACGAGCGGATTCAGGCTGCTCAGCTCGCCGTAGAACGGAATCGGCTCCGGCCGCCGCTCCTCGATGATCGCCCGCAGCGCGCGGGCGCCCGCGGTGGAACCGGTGAAGCCGACCGCTCGGATCGCCGGGTGGGCGACCAGGTCGGCGCCCGCCCGCACACCGTGCACGATGCCGATGGTGCCTTCCGGCGCGCCCGACACGCGTGCCGCCGCGGCGAGCGCGTCGAAGCACAGCTGCGAGGTCGCCGGGTGCGAGCCGTGTGCCTTGACGACGACCGGGGAGCCCGCCGCGAGCGCCGAGGCGGTGTCGCCGCCGGGCACGGAGAACGCCAGCGGGAAGTTGCTCGCGCCGAACACCGCGACCGGTCCGATGGGGACGAGCATGCGGCGCAGGTCGGGGCGCGGTCCCATGGCGGTGTCGCCGGCGTGGTCGATGGTCGCCTCCAGGTACCCGCCGTCGCGCAGGACTTCGCCGAACAGGCGCAGCTGGTAGGTCGTGCGGGTGAGCTCGCCGTTGAGGCGCGTGGTGCCCAGGCCGGTCTCGCGGTCGGCGACGGCGACGATGCGGTCGCGGTCGGCGTCGAGTGCGTCGGCCATCGCGTCGAGGAGCGCGGCCCGGTCTGGGCGGCCGAGCGCTTCGAGGCCGTCGGCGGCGGCGTGGGCCGTCTGGCAGATCCGGTCGACTTCGTCGGTCGTGGTCTCTTCGGCGACGGTCTCGGCGGTTTCGCCGGTGCGCGGGTCGATGCTGGGTACGGCGGTCATCGGGAGCCCTCCTGGATCACGGCGCGGTCGACGGTCCAGGCGCGGGTCTGCTCGCTCAAGGTCACGCCGAGGCCGGGTCGGGACGACAGGTGGAGGCGGCCGTCGCCGATCTCCAGCCGCTCGTTGAACAGCGGGTGCAGCCAGTCGAAGTGCTCGACCCACGGTTCGTGCGGGTAGGCGGCGGCGAGGTGGACGTGGATCTCCATCGCGAAGTGCGGGGCGAGGGTGAGGTGCCGTTGCTCGGCGAGGGCGGCGAGGCGCTGGAACTGGGTGATGCCGCCGATGCGCGGGGCGTCGGGCTGGATGACGTCGACGGCGCCGTGCCGGATGAGTTCCTGGTGTTCGGCGACGCTGGTGAGCATTTCGCCGCCGGCGATGGCGGTGTCGAGGGTGCGGGCGAGTGCGGCGTGGCCTTCGGCGTCGTAGGCGTCGAGGGGTTCTTCGATCCAGACGAGGCCGAATTCTTCGAGGGCGCGGCCGACGCGCTGGGCGGTGGGCCGGTCCCATTGCTGGTTGGCGTCGACCATGAGGGGGAAGTCGTCGCCGAGGTGTTCGCGGACGGCGCGGACGCGGGCGAGGTCGACGGCGGGGGAGGGGTGCCCGACTTTGATCTTGATGCCGCCGATGCCGGCGTCGATCGAGGCGGTGGCGTTGTCCTTGATCTGTTCGACGGTCTCGTGGAGGAATCCGCCGGAGGTGTCGTAGCAGCGTACGGAGTCGCGGTGGGCGCCGAGGAGTTTGGCGAGGGGGAGGTTCGCGCGTTTGGCCTTGAGGTCCCAGAGTGCGATGTCGACGGCGGCGACGGCCTGGGTGGCGGCGCCGCTGCGGCCGACGGACGCGCCGGCCCAGACGAGTTTCGTCCAGAGGCGGCCGATGTCGTTGGGGTCTTCGCCGATGAGTTCGGGGGCGACCTGCCGTGCGTGGGCGAACTGGGCGGGGCCGCCGGCGCGTTTGCTGTAGCCGAAGCCGACGCCTTCGTGGCCGGACTCGGTGCGGATCTCGGCGAAGAGGAACGCGACCTCGGTCATCGGGCGCTGCCGTCCGGTGAGGACTTTGGCGTCGCTGATGGCGTTCTTGAGAGGCAGGTTCACCGACGAGAGGGTGACCTCGGTGATCCGGTCGACGGCGGTCATGGAAGTCCTCACTGGTCAGCGTACGAGGCAGGGTCGTTTGGGGTCGAAGCTCCAGTCGGGCACCAGGTGCCGCATGGCGGCGGTGTCGTCGCGGGCGCCGAGGCCGTGTTCGAGGTAGAGCTCGTGTGCGGCGTCGAGGGCGTCGCGGTCGAGTTCGACGCCGAGGCCGGGGACGTCGGGCACGGCGATCCGCCCGTCGCGGATCGCGAAGGGCTCGCGGGTGAGGCGCTGGCCGTCCTGCCAGATCCAGTGCGTGTCGAGGGCGGTGATCGGTCCGGGCGCGGCGGCGCCGACGTGGGTGAACATCGCCAGGGAGATGTCGAAGTGGTTGTTGGAATGCGATCCCCAGGTCAGGCCGAAGTCGTGGCAGAGCTGGGCGACGCGGACCGAGCCGCGCATCGTCCAGAAGTGGGGGTCGGCGAGGGGGATGTCGACGGCGTTGGAGCGTACGGCGTGGGCCATCTGCCGCCAGTCGGTGGCGATCATGTTGGTGGCGGTGGGCAGCCCGGTGGCGCGGCGGAACTCGGCCATCGTCTCGCGTCCCGACATGTCGCCTTCGGCGCCGACGGGGTCCTCGGCGTAGGCGAGGACGCCGTGCAGGTCGCCGCACAGGGCGACCGCCTCGTCGAGGGGCCAGGCGCCGTTGGGGTCGAGGGTGATGCGGGCGTCGGGGAACCGCGCGGCGAGCGCCCGGATCGCGGTGATCTCCTGTTCGCCGGTGAAGACGCCGCCTTTGAGTTTGAAGTCGGTGAAGCCGTAGCGGGCCTGCGCGGCCTCGGCGTGGGCGACGATCGCCTCGGGGGTGAGGGCGGGTTCGCGGCGGATGGACTCCCAGGCGTCGCGGGGGTCGGGTTCGGAGAGGTACGGCAGGTCGGTGCGGGTGCGGTCGCCGACGTAGAAGAGGTATCCGAGGACGGGGACGCTGTCGCGCTGTCGTCCTTCGCCGAGGAGTTCGGCGACGGGGACGCCGAGGTGCTGTCCGAGGAGGTCGAGGAGCGCGCTTTCGAGGCCGGTGACGGCGTGGACGGTGGTGCGCAGGTCGTAGGTCTGGCGGCCTCGGCCGCGGGTGTCGAGGTCGGCGTGTGCGGCGGCGACGGCGCGCAGGAGGCTCGCGTACTCGGCGATGGGGCGGCCGATCAGGAGTTCCGCGGCGGCCTCGACGGTGCCGCGGATGGCCTCGCCGCCGGGGATCTCGCCGACGCCGGTGTTGCCGGAGCTGTCGGTGACGATGACGACGGTGCGGGTGAAGAACGGCCCGTGTGCGCCGCTGAGGTTGAGCAGCATGCTGTCGTGTCCGGCGACGCCGACCGCCTCGACGCGGGCGATGGTGGGAGTCGTTGCGCTCATGGTCCTATTTCACCTTGTCGACGAGGGTCGCCAGGTCGGCGCGCTCGGACTCGGTCAGGTCGGTCAGCGGGGGGCGCACGCGCCCGCCGTCGCGGCCGACGGCGGTCAGTCCGGCCTTGATGATGGAGACGGCGTAGCCGCGTGAGCGGTCGCGGATGTCCAGGTAGGGGATCACGAACTCGCGCAGCAGGCCGTAGACGGTGACCCGGTCCTGGGCGCGGACGGCGGCGTAGAAGCGCAGCGCGAACTCGGGCACGAAGTTGTACAGCGCCGAGGAGTATGTGCTCACGCCGAGCTGGAGCAGAGGCAGGGCGAAGGTCTCGGCGGTCGGGAGTCCGCCGATGTAGATGAGCCGTTCGCCGAGTCTGGCGTAGGTGCGGGTCATCCGCTCGATGTCGCCGACGCCGTCTTTGAGGCCGATGAGGTTGGTGTTGCGGTCGGCGAGTTCGGCGACGGTGACGTCGTCGAAGACGGCGTTGGCGCGGCTGTAGACGATGACGCCCAGGTCGGTGGCCCGGCAGACGGCGTCGACGTGGCCGATGAGCCCGGCTTGGCTGGCTTCGGTCAGGTAGGGCGGGAGCAGCAGGATCCCGGCGGCGCCGGCGTCCTGTGCGGCCTTCGCCTGCGCGACGGCGTTGGCGGTGCCTCCGGTGGCCGGTGCGACCACCGGCAGTTGTGCGCCGACCTCGTCGACGGCGGCCCGCACCACACCGTCGATCTCGGCGGGGGTCAGTGAGAACCCTTCGCCGGTCCCTCCCGCGCAGAACAGTCCGGCGACGCCGTAGCCGGCCTGCCATGCCAGGTGCTCGCGGTAGCGGGGCTCGTCGAAGGCGAGGTCGTCGTCGAAGTGGGTAACCGGGAACGACAGCAGACCCGTCGTGAGCCGGGCGGCGAGGTCTTCGGGTGGCATCAGAGTCACGCGGTCACCGTATGGACAGATCACGATACCTGTCCAAGATTGTTTCCGCATTATCTGATACCCGCACTGCATCGTAGGGTCAGATGCCGGCGTCCTGGAGTACGTCGAGGACGCGGTGCAGGGCAGGGTTGTGCGAGTCGCGCGCCCACAGCAGGTGCAGCTCGACGGGCTTCGGTTCAGGCGTGTCGAGCGGAACGTAGGCCACTCCGGGGATGCCCAGCAGCGTCGCCGAGTCCGGCACGAACGCCACTCCGCGCCGGGCCGACACCAGCCACAGCATCGTCAAGACCTGGCTGACGCTGTGCACGACGTGCTCCTGTGCGAGCGGCACCATGCTCACCACGAGGTCGTAGAAGTAGCGGGCCCGAAGCGGCGAGTGGAAGATCAGCGGCTCGGAGCGCAGGTCCGCGGCTTCGACCGGCCGGTCGAAGCCGGTGAAGTGGTGCCCCTCGGGGACGGCCAGGAGTAGCGCCTCGCGGTGCAGCAGCCGGGAGTCGAACAGCTCGGAGTCGAAAGGCGGCCGAGCCAGCCCCAGGTCGAGGTCCCCGCTCGACAGGGCGGCGGTCTGCTCGCGGGTGACCATCTCCGACAGCTCGACGCGCACGGCGGGAAGCGCGCGCTCCACCTCGTTGAGGAGCCGGCCGAGGATCCCGTAGGTCGACGCGGCGGTGAAACCGATCCGCATCAGGCCGCTCGTGCCCGAGGAGACCCGCCTGGCCAGGTCGGGCGCCGCCTCGGCGATCGCCAGGATCCGTCGCGCCTCGCCGAGGAAGGCCGCGCCCGCCGGTGTCAGCGTGACCCGGCGGTTGTCGCGTTCCAGCAGCTGGGCGCCGACGGCGGCCTCAAGCTTCTGGATCTGGCGGCTGAGCGGCGGCTGTGTCATCCTCAGCCGCGCGGCGGCCCGCCCGAAGTGCAGTTCCTCGGCGACCGCGACGAGACCGCGCAGCTGCTCCAGCGTGTAAGCCATGCAGTCAAGGTATCAATCAATGCTTTAAGAGAGTTGGACATGCATGACAGGCGGTCATAGGCTCGCCGGACGGTGAGGCGCCTCACAGCATCCTCCCGCCCTCGCGTTTCAGGAGAATTTCAATGACGAAAAGACTTCGCTCGCCGCGCCTCGCCGCGCTCGGCATGGGACTCACCGCGGTCCTCGCCCTGACGGCGTGCGGCGGGAACCTCGGCGGCGGCGACGCCGACGCGGCCTCCTACCCCGACCGGGCGGTCACGCTCCTCGTCGGCCAGGACGCCGGCGGCAGCACCGACCTGACCGCACGCGCCATCGCCGACCCCGCGAGCACCGACCTCGGACAGGCGATCACGGTCGAGAACCGGCCCGGCGCCAACGGCGCGGTCGCCGCCGGTGAACTCGCCGGCGCCCCGGCCGACGGGTACACCGCGATGCTGTTCGTCGGATCCCTCGCCTACATCACCCCGCTCGCCGTGCCGGAGGACCAGGCCGTCGACATCAACGACTACCAGGTCGTCACCGGCATCTCGCAGGACGACTACGTCCTCGTCGTCAACCCCGACTCCGGCTTCAAGACCGTCGAGGACATCAAGAACGCCGGACGGTCCATCAAGTACGGCACCACCGGCGTCGGCACCGGCAGCCAGCTCAGCCAGGCGCTGCTGTTCGCGCAGGCCGGCATCGAGGCCACCGCGGTCCCCTTCGACGGCGGCGCGCCCACGCTGACCGCGGTCCTGGGCGGACAGGTGGACGCCGCGTCGGTCCAGCTGGGCGAGGCCGCCGCGCAGATCCAGGCCGGCGAGATCACACCGATCGTCACCTTCGCCTCCGAGCGCCCCACCTACCTGGCGGACACGCCGACGGCCGTGGAGGCCGGATACGACGTGCCGGTGCAGCAGTCGCGGGCGATCGTCGTGCCGAAGGACACGCCCCAGGACGTCGTCGACCGGATGCGCGCGGCCTTCCAGAAGGCCTTCGAGTCGCAGGCCTACCGCGACTTCAACACCCAGCGCCTGCTCACACCCAACGAGGTCGACGGCGCCACGCTCCAGCAGCAGTGGAACACCGCGCTGGAGAAGTACCGCGCGCTCGTCGAGCAGTACAAGATCGACCTCAGCGGCGAATGATGAGCGGCCCGACCGAAGACCTCCCGGACACCGAGGACGCCGCGCCCGCCGAAGGGCCGGCCACGAACCTGGTGACCGCCGCGGTCGTCGCGGCCGTCGGCGCCGCCACGGTCGCCGGATCGGTGAGCCTGGGCGTCGGCGAACCCGCCGCGCCCGGGCCGGGCACCTGGCCGCTGCTGGTCGGCGCCGCACTCGTCGCCCTCGGCGCGATCCTGGGCCTGCGCGCCCGGCACGTCACCGACACCGAGCACCTGGCCGCTGCTGGTCGGCGCCGTGGTCTGCATGGCCGTCTACGTCGCGGTCATCGCCACCATCGGCTTCGAGGTCCCCACCGCCCTGCTCGCGTTCGTGTGGCTGCGGTTCCTCGGGCGCGAGAGCTGGCGCGTCTCCGTCATCGGCGCGCTCGCCATCGCGGTCGCGTTCTACGCGCTGTTCGTCGGCGCGCTCAGCGTGACCATCCCGCACCTGTTCTGAAGACAACCCTGGAGGACCGCCGTGGGCGACCTGTCCCCGGTGATCGACGGCTTCGCCGTCGTCGCCGAACCGGAGAACCTGCTGTACTGCCTGATCGGCGTCGTCATCGGCATGCTCATCGGCGTCCTGCCGGGCCTCGGGCCCGCCGCGACGATCGCCATCCTCCTGCCGCTGACCTTCGGGCTCGAACCCGTCACCGCCATCATCATGCTCGCCGGGATCTTCTACGGCGCCCAGTACGGCGGCACGATCACGTCGGTGCTCCTGCGGCTACCGGGAGAAGCGTCGTCGGTCGTCACGGTCTTCGACGGCCACGCGCTGGCCAGACAGGGCAAGGCCGGTACCGCGCTCGGCATCGCCGCCATCGGCTCCTTCATCGGCGGCACCCTGTCCATCGTCGCGCTCACGCTCGTCGCGCCCTTCGTCGCCGGGTTCGCCCTCGACTTCGGGCCACCGGAGTACACCGCCCTGGCGCTGCTCGGGATCCTGCTGGTGTCGACGATCAGCAGCGGCAGCAAGCTCAAGGCCCTGATCGCCGCCGCGATCGGACTGCTCCTCGCCACCGTCGGCCGCGACGGCTTCACCGGCGCCGAGCGCTTCACCTTCGACAGCCTCCAGCTCGCCGACGGCCTCGACTTCGTCCCGATCGCGATGGGACTGTTCGGGCTCGGCGAGATCCTGCACAGCCTCGAAGAACGCCACCGCGCGGAGAAGGCGCCGACGAAGGTCGCCAACGTCTGGCCGAGCCGCGCCGACATGCGGCAGTCCGGCGGCGCCATCGGCCGCGGCTCAGTACTCGGGTTCGTCCTCGGCATCCTCCCCGGCGGCGGCGCCGTGCTGGCCTCACTGGCCGCCTACGCCGTCGAGAAGCGGCGGGCGCGCAACCCCGAACGCTTCGGCAAAGGCGCGATCGAAGGCGTCGCGGCACCCGAGTCGGCCAACAACGCCGCCGCGACCTCCTCGTTCATCCCACTGCTGTCACTCGGCATCCCCGCCAACGCCACCATGGCCGTCATCTTCGGCGCCCTGCTCATCCAGGGCGTCACGCCCGGCCCGCAGCTCGTCACCCAGGAACCCGAACTGTTCTGGGGCGTGGTGAACTCGATGTACCTCGGCAACGTGCTGCTGCTGATCCTGAGCATCCCGCTCGTCGGGCTGTTCGTGCGGATCCTGCGTGTACGGGCCACGATCCTCGCCCCGATCACCGTGCTCATCACCCTCGTCGGCGCGTACACGATCAACAACAGCGTCTTCGACATCGGCCTCGTCATCGTCTTCGGCGTCATCGGCTACCTCATGAAGAAGCTCGCCTTCGACCCCGGTCCACTCGTCCTGGCGTTCGTGCTGGGCTCACTCCTGGAGACCTCGCTGCGCCGGTCGCTGCTGCTCTTCGACGGCGACCCGAGCGGCTTCGTCACCCGCCCGATCTCCGGCACGCTGCTCGCGCTCTTCCTCGCCGTGGCACTGCTGCCGGTGGCACGGAACCTGCTGCGCCGGCGAAAGGCCGCGACGGTCGAGAAGGCCGAAGAGCCGGTGTGAGAGGGCGGGGGATCGGCGGCAGCGCGGCCGGACCATCCCGGCGAGCGATGCCGACGAGGCGTCGGCGATGCTGTGTGCGTGGAGTACGTGTCCAGAGTGCCGCGACCGCCGCTGGACGGGCTGATCGACGACCTGTATTACCTGGAGGGTGCGCCGCCGTACGCGCGGCTGACGCTGCCGGCGATGCCGGCCGCGCTGCTCATCGTGAACCTCGGGGCGCCGTTCCGCATCCGCGCCGGCACCGACATCCAGACGGCCGAGTACGCAGACGGCTGCGTGATCACCATGCCCACTCGCGCGTTTGAGTTCGGCTACCCGGTCCAGACCCGGTCCGTCGGCGTGCACTTCAAACCGTGGGGGGCGGCGCCGTTCATGCCGATGCCCGCGGCCGAGCTGCGAGACCGGCCGGTGAGGCTAGAGCAGGTCTGGGGCCGGCCCGCCGTCGCCGAGCTGCGAGACCGGCTTGCCACGGCGAGCGGACCCCACGAGATCCTGACGCTGCTTGAGGAGGAGCTGACGCGACGGCTGTGCGAGACCACCGGCCTGAGGCTGGTCCGGCACATGAGCGGTGTCATCGCGGCGGCCGGCGGGGCGGTGGCGATCGGCGACCTGAGCGCGGCGGCCGGTGTCAGCAGCACTAATCTGGCACAGCGGTTCAAGGAGCTCATCGGCGTCACGCCGAAGCGGCTGGCCCGCATCCACCGCTTCACCGCCACCGTGTTCGCGATCAACCCCGCTGGACCGATCGACTGGGGAGACCTCGCCGCTCGCGCGGGCTACTTCGACCAGGCCCACTTCGGCCACGAGTTCCGGGCGTTCACCGGGCTCACGCCGACCCGGTACATCGAAGTCCGGCGGCGGTTCCTGCGCGAACATCCCGGCCACGTGCTGGACGGCTGGCCGCTGCCGGCCGATTGATTTCTTACAAGACCGGCAGCTCACGACACGCTAATTTGAGGGCATCTCAAGGCGAAGGAGAGCCCCGTGGGCAAGGTGGTCATGTACAGCTCGGTGTCCGTGGACGGCTTCGTCGCGGACGAGAACGACCAGCCCGGACCGCTGTTCGACTGGTTGTCCAGCGGTGACGTCCCGTTGGACGAGAGCGGCGTGCTGAAGGTGTCGCAGACCTCCTACGACTACACCCGGCAGTACTGGGACCAGATCGGGGTGACAGTCGTCGGCCGCCACGTCTTCGACCTGACGGACGGCTGGGACGGGAAGCCTCCAGGCGGGATCGACCACGTGGTCGTCGTGACGCACCGGCCGCAGCCCGAGGGCTGGGACCCCGAGGCGCCGTTTCACTTCGTCGACGGCGTCGAGGCAGCCGTGGCCAAGGCGCAGGAGCTTGCGGGTGACCGCATCGTCGAGGTCGCCGCCGGCGACGTCGGCGGCCAGGTACTTGCCGCGGGCCTGATCGACGAAGTGCGCATGGACGTCGTACCCGTCGTGTTCGGGTCCGGCAAGCGCTACTTCGGGTCGGTCCACGCGCAGCACCTGTTGGAGGATCCCGAGGTGGTGCTTCAAGGCAACCGGGTGCTGCACCTGCGCTATCGGGTGCGCGGAGAAGTCCACTGAGGGCTGGTCAGGCTTCCTTGTGCCGCCTCCGATACCACGTGGACGCAGACGACCACGTCTCTCGGGATCATGCGCCCCCACTGCCCTAGGCTTGGCGCGTGTCGTCCATCGTGGAGCTACCCCGGCAGCGTGACGCGGCGGTGCACGCCGACCCGTACACGACCTACCTCGACGGCCTCGACAGCGCCGAGTCGCGCCGGTCGATGAAAGGCTGCCTCGACCGCATCGCGCGCCTGATGACCGGCGAGGACGACGGCACCGGCGCCGGACAGCCCTGGCACCTGCTGCGCTACGAGCACACGACGCGGATCCGCACGATCCTGTGCGAGCAGGGCTGGTCGGCCGCCTATGTCAACAAGCACCTCGTCGCCCTGCGACGCGTCCTCAAAGAGGCCTGGCGGCTCGGGCTGACCTCGGCCGAGGACTACCAGCGCGCCGCCGACCTCGCCACCGTCGAACAGCACCGCCTCCCGCACGGACAGCACGTCCCCGGCGAAGTCCTCGGCGCGGCCCTCGCCGCCTGCGACGCCGACGAGACCCCCGCCGGCCGCCGCGACGCCGCGCTCCTGGCCGCCCTCTACTCGACCGGCTGCCGCCGCGCCGAGCTCGCCGCGCTCGCCGTCGGCGACTACGACGGGGCCGCGCGGTCGTTCCGGGTCACGGGCAAGCGCAACAAGCAGCGCATGGTCTACCTGACCTCGCAGGCCGTGGCGCGCCTGGAGGCGTGGCTGGCGGTGCGGGGGAAGGCGCCCGGTGCGCTGTTCGGTCCGATCAACAAGGCCGGGCGGCTGAAGCTGAGCGAAGGCGCGGTGGCGTCGATGTCGGGACAGGCGATCGCCGACATCCTCACCCGCCGCCTCGCACAGGCCGAGGCGCCGGCCCGCAGCCCGCACGACTTCCGGCGTACATTCATCGGCGAGCTCCTCGACGCCGGTGTCGACCTGGCGACCGCGCAGGGCCTGGTCGGGCACGCGTCGCCGGCGACGACCGCGCGCTACGACCGCCGCCCGGAGCGGCAGCGGCGTGCGGCGGTGGACCGGCTGACGCTGCCGGAGGCGAAGCCGCTGCGTTAGGTGAGCAGTGCCCCGGTCAGATCCGGGGAGATACGCGCGAGGTAGTCGACGTCTCCCCGATAGAACACGTCGTGTCCTTCGGCGATGTGGGACGCGAAGGCCGCGTTGCCGCGGGCCGCCTCGGCGTGCATCCAGTCGACCAAAGTGTCCAACCGCTCGATGACGGTGCGGACCAGAACATCGCGGTCGGTCGCGGACATGCCGTAGGCGTCGGTGAAGACGCGCAGGCGGCGGGCCTGCTCTGGTGTGTCCGCGCTGCCTTCGGGGCCTGCGGGGTCGGTGAGCGGCACGAAGCGGTAGGCGGCGTAGGCGAGGTCCCATACGCGCGGGCCGGGGTGGGCGGTGTCGAAGTCGATGAAGGCGACGGGTTCGCCGTCGCGGTAGACGCAGTTGTACGGCGCGAGGTCCCCGTGGCAGATGATCTCGGCGGGTTCGCGGGCCAGGAACATCCAGGCGGCGCCGTCGGGCGGGGTGAAGGAGGCGGTGGCGTCGTGGAGGCCGCGGATGAGCCGTGCGGCGGCGGTCAGGCCCGCGTCGGAGTGGACGTGGCCGGGCAGCGGGTAGTGCGCGACCTCGCCGGCCATGAAGTCGAGGATCTCGCGGCCCTGCTCGTCGACGCCGTGGGCCCGGGGCGCGCCGGTGTAGCCCTCCCCGGCCAGGTGGCCGAGGAGGGCGTGCACGGCGGGAGTGTGGGGCCCGGTCGGGCGGCGCACGGTGGCGTCGACGCGCACGACCTCGTTGACCCCGCCCCCGGCGAGGCGTTCCTCGCTCACGAGGAGAACACGACCGGGGTGAACGCCGGGTCG
>Ga0307515_10017035_pt1 | contig 13270 bp, 13 predicted proteins | sample 17_EM_MG_FD_194513 | JGI IMG/M metagenome (GOLD analysis project Ga0307515, IMG submission 194513) | Populus trichocarpa ectomycorrhiza microbial communities from riparian zone in the Pacific Northwest, United States - 17_EM | ecosystem: Host-associated > Plants > Roots > Unclassified | place...
TGTCCGCCCTCCCAAGGGGCAGGCGCGAGTTGAACGCGTTTGGTGTCGTCTCCAACGAACTGCTTGGTGGCGGAACGGGCGGTTGAATAGTCGCAACTGACATGCTAGGCACTCCTACTTCAAATTATGTCGCGTTGATCGGTGGGAAGGCAGTTGTGGTGGATGGTAACAGAAGAGGATGAGACCAAGTGTCGATTCTATTGATTGAAATCCGCACCGGACCTACAACAACAACCACTTGTAGCGACGTCATCGAGAACCTGAGATAACATAGAATAACTCATAAACAGCGCGAGACATTGACCAAGCAATTTGGGGTATAAAGCTAGCAGATAGCAAATGAGGAGAACCACAGTCGACCGGTCGACTACCAATTCCAATTTTCGTCGTCATCCTCGGCTGCCTTCTTACTCTTCTTACTCGCCATGTGGCTCGCAGCCGACGTCGGAGTAGGCACCAACGCCTGGCCCAACTGATCACTCTCAGCACCTGCGGCGCTCATAAGCGGTCCAAACCCATCGTCGTCGTCGTCATCATCCAACAGCGACTTTCGCGTTGTCAAGGTGGAGGCTGGAACGGTCGACCTCAATATCGGTTTGCCTGGGCGGACGGGTTGAGATGCTGGCCCCGCAAAGGTATCAATGAACGATTTGGAAACGTCGGAGATGATCAAGGAAGCGCGTTTGGAGGATTTCGAGAGTCTACGTTACCCGATTTCAGTTAAGGGCGGAATTTAGGACGCAAATGCAAGAGCAGATAGGGTGGGGGAGGGACAGGAGACTACGTACGTCTCATTCTTTTGGATCTCCTCCCATCTCTTATTAAGTGTCCCTGGGAGTGAGTCGAGTGATGGTAGGGTGGCAGTCCATGCTGATATAGGTGCAAGGGGGATAGATGACGGACTGGGTAGGGTTACCCCGTGCTGGGTGTGACCAGAGTTTGGCGTGGCCGTGTGGAGGTTCGGTCCATCTGGTATGGAGGACGCCGACGAGACCGAATTCCTAGCCAACGACGACCCAGAAACGGAGGAGGACCGGCTTGAGTCTGATGGTGTTGCAGATTCGCCCCGGGCATGTGCGAGGTGGCCTTTAGAAGATGCAGGCGAGCGTATAGGCGCGGCGGGTTCCCTTTCTGACATGGTGGGGACAAGGGGAAACAGTAGAGAAGTCCTCGGTGAGACACTAGAACCCGATCCCGCGGCATTTGCGATTGCCAAGAGCCCATTGACTAAGTCCTTGCCTTGTGAGAGCACGTTGGAGGATGACGAGGAGCCGACCATCAACGGTGGAGCATCACAGTTCACCATTGAATTCCATTCTGATTTGAGGGCTCTGAGCTCGTCTTCCTGTGCTGCAAGTTGGGTGCGGAGGTCGAGACAAATGGCTTCCTTGGCAGCGATTTTTTGCAGGAGTTCCGCGTGTCTATACAGCGCATAACGATAGATCATCAGGAGAAGTATGGGTGATGATGGGTGAATGATAACAGAAGCCTGCGCGACCCACGTACCTTTCTGCAAGGGTGAGCGGTTCTTCCGCGGGGTGCTCCGCGGTTATCGGAGGGCTTGTGAGAGGACTGGAGAGCGTTGACTCGAGTGTGAGAGAAGGGTCGTACGAGGTTCTTCTAGCGGCCCGGAGACTTGCTCTGCGGGACTGAGAAAAGCTTGACCCGGAGGATGGAGGACGGTTCCTAGCAGGTGACTGTGGAACGCATGTTGATGGGGATCGTGGAGAATAGGATATCGTCGAGGCGCGTTTAAGGTGGGATGGCCTGCTTGGCGACGTTGCCGCTGCCGAGGGTGACGCGGGCGAAGGACTGGAGCAGAGCTGGAGCAGACGTGGACCCGCTGAGTTTAACGAGAGTGGTCTCAGCGGTGAGGGCTTTGCAGATTCCATTGACAGACAACGACGTGGTTCAAGTACAACCAAGGTCGAAACCAGATGGTCATCACAGACGCCCATACTAACGGCAGATAAATTTACAGACAATTCGATGATCACATGTCTATCAGTATGCGGCACTCTCTGAGGGTCGTGACGGGCTCCATCATCAGTGTTTTGCCTTGTCTGCTTTTTCCGCCTCGGCCATAAAATTTCTGATGCTGTAGAGGTAAAAGTAAGGCATGAGCACGTTTGAAATATAGAACAGATAAGTTACTTGGCGTACAACTCTTCCTCCTCCCTGTCAGCCAGCCAGTCAACACGAAACACCCGCACAAAATTGGAAAAATTGCGTACCTGCTCGAGGCACCAAAGGACTCTTGCACGTGCTCCTGCTTCTTTTGTTTGCTGCCGCCACGACTTGCGTAGGTCGCACCGCCAGCGGTAGTAGCGAGTACAAGGAATGAGATCATTGGCCTAGAGACCTTTTGGCCAAGTATTACGCTTGAATGTCGCGAAGAGAGTTGGTAAGTATCAATAATCATGATGACGGCCTGGATTATGCATACTAGGACATGGCCGTGTGGTGGTTTGTGGTTCGTGGGTTGTGGTTTGTAAGAATTGTAAGAATTCAAGACGAAGTGAGCCAACCCACCACAATCAGTCGCCTGCCACTTGGAATCAGCCACTCCCAGCCATTTTGTAGTCATATCACCACCATTGCCCGCTCTTGATGTCAAGCGATCCATTAGACCGAGGCCCGCATTCAGCACCTTGCCCTACCCCTGCCGTGGCTTCGCCAGTCACCAGCAGCCCGCCCATGACACCCCCAGCTGCCTCTTCTCCAAGGCTGGCCTATCGGAGGAACATCCGTCGTTACGACTCTACCCTCTCCAATGGGCGGCCATACCGCCGCGGATCCTCCAAAGAGTTTGAGACATTCGACGAACTCCTCCGTGCTGCTGGATACAAGGAGACGCGAGTGGTATCCCCTGAGATGGAGAGGCAGGAGGTACTCGAGCAAGAAGCTGAGGAGAGGCGCCAACGCCAACGTTCCTTCGTCGAGAATTATGGCCCGCTGACGGGGAGAGTTGCTCACTTTCTCTCCACGTATATCGTTCCGGCAAAGGCCAATAGCTCGGTTCTGGAGCCCACTTCACCCGCCCCCGGTCTCTCTGAGTCACCAAAGGACGATCGTTCCCCGCTTTCGTCCAGCGCGTGGCCTCACGACAATCGGCATCCGTCCCGCCATGCCGATGACTGCCCCAACGCGCTCTCCTTGGAGTCTCCCTCATCTTCGAGCGCTCATCTTGTTGCCACACCAAAGCAACGCGAGCCAGCACCTCAGGTATGATTCAATCTTGGTTCCTGTAAACTCGTGGGGGGACGCCAGCCTCCCGCCTTTCTTCATCTTTTGCACCTTCTTAGAACCATTATCCGAACTGATCTCGTTCCTCCCCGCTTAGGTGATTGCCTCATCCACGACCGCGTCTACGCATACCGTTCGTCCAACCGTACCCACACCTAGCCGATCTTCCCGCACACACCCCCAGCTCCGCACCACCGCGTCGTCCCCACACCTGCGTTCCTTTACGCCAGCCACAGCAGCCCTCCGGCAAGCCCAAGTCCGGCAGTCGAGCACCCGCCAACCGCAAGACGGAAGAAGTAGATTACCCATTCCCGATACCTGGTTGGACACCTTCGCCAAAGCGGTCCTGGGGTCACGCGCCTCCAGTCCCCATGCCACTCGCCGTAATTCACCACGCAAAGGTTCAAGTCTTGCGAACCGCAGGAACGCCAGCAACACCGTGGGAGGCTCTACGAACAATTGGGGAAGGAAAGGGGGCTCCCTCCCCGGCCGGAACTTAAATATGAACTTGAGAGGGGGTAGCCGAGCTCTGTATGCGAGCAATCGAGCAGCGGATAAGCTACTCGCTCGATCTCCTTCGAGTGGTTCGGCCATCGTGTCGACATCGAAGACGCGAGTCGTCTGCCGTTCTTCATCTACCGGCAGGCGTAACTATACCGGGGGTGGGTACGGCTCGGACTCGTCGCGTGGAGGGACTCGAACGCCAATCTTGAGTCCGGCACGGGAGAGCGATCCGCTTTGGGGCGACACGGGGTCCCCACCGCCCGTGCCCCCGCTGTCGGCGACTTATGCCGCCTTCTCTACGCAAATACCCTCTGTGCGCGTGACGCGGACCAAAGTGATCATGACCAACCGCAGTAGCGTCACTGATGACGAGTGGTACGAGGAGGATGACGATGAAGATGAACCACACTTGTCGAATATCTTTGCCCCTGTTTCCCGCCAGCGGAGCATCCAGAGCCTAAGGGCATGCTTGGACAAGCACGCTCGAGGTACTTCTGCGTTGCACCCGAACCCTCAGGGTCGTCCAATGCACGTGTCGGGACGTAGCCCGTTATTCCGGAACGCGAGTTATGGGCAATTTATCCACCAGAAGAACAGCGGGTTTGAAGAGGATGAGGGTGAAGTAGACCCAAGGGGGGTAGTCGGCACTCCATGGAGTCAGAGCAGCAAAAACCGCGAAGGGAGATCGCGAGGGAGAGTCGTCTGGGGATGGGGTGAAGACGATTCGTGAATCTCCCTCACACTTCCTGCTGTCCGAGTTCTGCCAACAGCTATTATTCTGTCCAGCTTCCACCTCTTGCAGGGCATTGGTCATTCACGAAGACTTGTTCGACCGTCTCAAGCGCTTTATGATCCTTGAATTTCCACGCAATTAATTCCGTCAACTATTCACCACCGCCCCGCTGTCTTCGCGAAGGTTTACAACCAAAAATCCACGAATGCCGCGGGCCAGCTTTCTCAAGCACTCGAGTCGCACACACATTAGTCTCCTTTCAAGTTATTTGCAAAAACGCACCCCAGTGCCTGTACCCTGTAGACCTTCTATTTCTGAACGCTTGCATCGATGACACGCACCAACCATCAGATAGCATTTCACACTCCTTGCATACCCATACCTATCCCTTTGTGTTTTGTGTGTACCCACGCGCGTCTCTTGTCATCACGCTCCTTCCTGCTCTGTTTCTTGTCACCTTGGACGTTACCTTTACGCCTTGGGCTGTCTTGCTGCTTGTAACTAAAGCATAGATGTACCTCCTAGTTGATCAATTACGAACTATTTCATGACCGCACTGGGCCCTCAGGGGTGTTTATTTAAACTCCGACACGGACCACCAAAAAACCAAATAAAGATCTTCTTTTTTTCTCCACTCATTCGGGACTCACTTTATTGTCCTCTCCGCCTGAAGCAGCTTCAATTATTTGTGGTGGAAGAGTCTACTGTGAAGGTCCCAGATCGATTCTCGTCCTCTCAGCTGGAGTACGCATCGTCGTCTGGTTTTTTGCAACTGGACTTGGTGCGGTCTCCTTACCAGAGTAAGATACATTCCGTAGTACATCCCATTCTTCACAATACACGCTCATCTTTGAGGGCATGGGCCGTTGATGATCCTTGAGAGGTTCAGATCGGTATAGACGGTGGTTACAGTTCTTTGGGGGGATATATTGTCTTGGTACTACAAGCACAGCTAATTCCAGTATTATTTATTCAAAACTTGTCTGTCCTTTTCCTTGGCAAAGCAGTCTTCTCGGCTATCAGAATGCGAATCTGCGGACTGCGCCCATACACCCCAAGGGGGCGGCCGCTCTACCTACCGTAAGGCTTACGCGGCAGTCGCGCCATAATTGGCAGGAGCTGCGGTGGCTGGCTGTGCGTGGAGTGGCTCAAACGTTGCGTTTCCAATGTCTGAAATCCATGCGATATCGGTAAGCAACTTGCCAAGGTGCAAAAGGGTCAAAGGACGTACAGTGGTAGCCACCTCGACCATATTGCTCTTCGGCCTGCAGTGGACATCAGACATAACCTCGCCTTTGGTTGTGGCCTGTGAGTGCTTACTTTCATCTTCTTGTAAATCACCCAGAATGCGTGGATGTGACTATGAGCGGTGCGTTAGTGTGCTATTGAACTTAGCAAAGTCTCCATAAGTACCCGGGGATGTAGCCGAGGACTGGAAGACGTCATTCATAGTGGAACGATACCAAGTAAAGAGCGGAGACATACGGGTTAAGAGGATGTTAATAAGGAGATCGCAGGAGCAGCCAGTCAAAAAGGCAACGGCTGCAGGAGGGAAGAGGATAGTGACCTGTGAATGAGATAAGTACTACGTCGCCGAACACGATGGGTCACCGACGAGTATGAGGAGGACATCCGATCCGCGAACCATGTTGGAGCTTATCAAAATGGAGTCGTGGAGGAGTTCAAGGAGTTATGGGGTTGCGTCAAGCGTTACACAAACAACGATAAGGCCACACGAAAATAGCGCATTGTCCTGACCTCTTCTGTGAGTTCGTTGATAGGTTACTTGTATTTCGGGCGTGTAAAGCTCGTTCTTGGTTTTCTGGACCAGGCCAGGCTCACCGAGAACAAACTCCTCCTGAACGAAACGTCAAGTCAAACAGGATACACGACGGCATAGGCGCGCTTCCCTTGGACACGTGACAGCGGCGAGGGTGTCAGCAAACAATCCTCGCCGTTTGGATCGGCTCCTTGTCAGCCGACGATCGATCGTACCATTGGACATTGCGGGATAGTGGCTTGCCTCACCTCACTTGGTCATGGACTCACTACCAATCGAGCTAGTGATACAAATCCTGACTTACGGCCTCGCAGTCCACCCAGTCCCATCCTCAATCTTACGAGTCTCCTCGCGTTGGAGAGATATTGGTCAAACAATCCTACACACGAACATAGAGATATCTTCTCTCACGCAGCTATACCTGTTCAGAGCCTCTAATTTGTCTTGCAAGCCGCGGTCCTTCGCTCTACGTTTGGTCGGTAGTGCAGTCGACTTTACACGACAATCGCCGACATCATGGACCACACCGCTAGACGAATCACCTGAAGTTTATAATGAAGACATCCGGAAGCGTGTTTCAATGTCCGGTGGAATATTTGGTTGTTTAAGGCGCGCTTTCGCCCAGTGTCTGGACGTAGAGGAAGTCTACCTGCGGCTAAACTCACATACGAGTGACCCTCACATAGAAATGATATTTAGTGCTTTTTGTCTCATAAAGTATGTATCGTAGCGCTTCTCCAACTCGACCTCTCTGACCTTTTGCAGTCCTCGAATATTCGAATGGGCTAGCCCCGACCCGAAGCACCACTGGTCTACAGCAGTGAGAAGAGGAAATTACTACCCTGTCACCCTCGGTAGCTGATGCACTCCATCACAGATTGTCTCCCGAGCCACTGAACCGCTAGTTCGTGCAATCCGTGGTTGGACGAACCTCGAAAACCTCAGTCTCCGAGATGTGCACTTCCCTCAACCTCCTTGCCAAACGTCCTTAGTCAGTGCATTCGTGTTCCACCCACATCCTCATTTGCGGCGAATCACTATCGGTCAGGCGATCTTCTTGAGCCCCATAACGGTCACTGCTATGGTAATTGCTATCCCTAGCCTGCAGGAATTTGTATTGGAAGATGCGTATTTAGGGAGGAAATGGGATCGGAGGGTGGGTGGAGAGGAAATCATACAGAGCGTGCAACATTTGGACAAGGACCACCCTCACCGTATCAGGGTCGCTACTGTGGTCGACTGTCAAGCTAGGCTAGAAAGAATTGCAGGCGGAGATCGAGCAGACATTTAGACAAAAATAGTAACCAGTTGTATGGTGCATTGACAGGTATCGCCAGGTATATACCCGAGTTCTTGATAGAGTGATGCCGTATCCCTCAATGGGGGACATTTCGTTAAGGTTATAACGAGCTTCTTTTCGTTTGCTGATACAAGAGCCACGACGCCCCAAAGTAAATTAATACCATCTGAAAGGTGTTCATACAGCCAGGCATGTCGAAAAGTGATGGCTGCGCATGTTACGTGGGAGCCGAGTGCCGCATTAAGAGAGCTTGTACCCGCTCCACCACCGTTCTCCAACGGCAGTCTTGTTGGGCAAGGGTCGTGCATTCCACCCCTGTTAGGAACCACCTTTCGCCTTCCGCGCTATTGTGTATTGATTTCTGTCTGATCTATGCGCTCCGGCTGGATGGCACTCCAATTATTCCGGTTCTCATGTATATTTATCTACTGGTCTAACCTTGAATACACCGGGGGGAAGTTTCGAACTATTCTCGCCTCACAGTTTAGAGACCCCTATTGGGTCAAGTCAGGCACTCAAATCCCTCTGAAGTGATACTCCCAAAGTCTCGACCGCCCACGACTTTGGTGAGCAATAGTAGGGGTCCATGAAGCATCCCGACAGGGCAACGGCACTTCGTTCAAGGCATCACAGGAATTAAAACGGGGACAAAGCAAACCAACCTGCACCTGCGCTGCCGTAGCGTCCAAGAATGATGGCTGATGCCCAATTGTCGGAGACTTGGTCTAAGCATTTGAATACCTTCCGGCCTAGCAAGGTTCTAAACCAAGGCAAGCAACTTTGGTCTTGTCGATCGTCTCCGAGCCGACCACCCTGGCAGATGCCGTGGCTCGAAGTATCGCAATACTAGGCGAAGTGGATGGCCAGACCTCCCTTCTCGTTATGGAGAAAACTCCATTTCCTCCAGACTTTCCTTCTCGATTGGGCTTCCAACAAGTACAGACAATCGAGATTAATGACATTGTGGGCAATCTTCATGATATATCTGGGCTATGTCTGACTATATCAGTACCATAACTTCAAAGGGTGGTTAATGGACGGTCGAACCGACGCGGATATAAAAATCAACCTCATTTCCCCAGCAACTGACGTCCATATTCGAAAAGTAATCCCTTGAGTACGCCTTACTATAGGTTACTGATGTAGCTTTTAGTACACACCCCAAACACTCAGGTAATTATCCGGAACGCCGATCCCACTGCATAGCTGATGGTGGCCAATGCACGGCTTACTAGGATGTTCCAGGAGAAGCCTGAGATCTACCAGCGAGTAGTCAGGCCGTACATAGAATCCTTCCCCGCCGACCGCTTGAACTGGTAATCGTCCGTGCGTTCCGGGGGTGCTCCGCTTGAGTTTTTATTCAGGGTGTACAACATTCTATCGCACAAGAAAGAAGCGGAGAAGATCTTATTCGAAAATAGCGACTTTCTCATCCTACCTGACTTCAAATGGGATCTAAATGACCTTAATACTCTCTATCTTCAAGCGATTCCTTTTGACAGGTCGATCAGATCGCTCCGAGATATTCGAGGGAGTCATTTGGCCATGTTAAAGGACATACGAAGAGAAGCAGCGAGGATCGTCAAAGCAAAGTGGGGGATTGACGATGGCGGGTTGAGGTTGTACGTACACTATCAACCGTCTTACTGTGAGTAGGTCACTGTTCCGTCAATGGAAATCTCTGAGCCAGTCCATTTAGACCATTTCCATGTACACATTGTGCAAGTCAATTACATTGGTTTCGCAGGCATGAATGCGGGACAGGCACACTTGTTGGACGACATAATAACCTTGGTAAGGACTCCTGATACTGCGATTTCTCTTCCAATATAAATTCTCCTCGCAGCTTGAGCTCGATCCGGAGGTATTCGAACGCATTTCTCTTTCGTATACCTTAGGAGACCAGCATGGCCTATTCCGGCTCATGGTTGATGCGAATGCAAATCATGTGTGAACTATTCTCGATGTAGTGATAGCAATGACCGAGGTGTGCAAGCATTCTTCTCAACAATTGTCCGGTTATCAGTGGTCGTAGTACCCCAGATGTAGTGTATTCCCTGGACGAAGGTACCGCGAGATCGATAGTGATTCCTACTCCACGGAAGGCACTTTCTTCCCAAAGTACTCGACTATTTCATAGCTCCCTGTCATCGCATTTCAATAGCACAATGACTGATTATGAACCATTGACTGCTCTACTCTTATGAGATCCAGCTCTTGGGGGTATCCTCTGCTAGAGTCATCTGTGACGTCCTACTGTGGGTTGGGGGGATGGAGGGACGTCGTAATAGCTACTTCCAGCAAAGTTCCCGACGATCTGTATCGCAGCGGAGTCCGACGGGAACCATTGGAACCATTTGTGGATGCTCTGAAGCATGATATTCCATTGTCGAGATGAGAGGAACTCATGACTGAAGGAAGGAGCCGACGGAGGCACAGGGGCCGACCTATTGGTTCATGAGACATCCCAATCTTCAGTACGAGGAGGTGCGGGTATCTCGATGGCTTGATGGCTCGATGGCTCAATTATCTACTCCTCTCCTACGCGTCTCCAGCCACACCACTTGATATATTTCCAGCACAAGATAATGGTAATGCCGTTTGGGCCTGTGATAGAACCGTCAAAGAAAGGTTGAGAGGCCTGGAATCATTAACCAATGCACCAAGCGCGTAATTACTACTTACATTGTCTTGTCACACCCTGGAGGCCTTATAAAATAAACACGTGTAGGTATCTCCAGATCTGCCAGCTCTTGCTCGAGACTCGGGCGGACGATGGGGGCGAAGTCCATCTTGTGAAGATTAGGATTCTCCGTGAACTGCCCTCGTCCAGGCTTAGTTGCTCTTGCCGAATGATGCAGCACCACACGTAGTGCATGTTCCTGGAAGTGTAGGTCCTGAAGCGAAGCTTCCTTCCGCCGTTCATCAGAGCGTCCCAAAAACTCAGACAAAAACTCAGACAAAGGCCATTCTCTTCATCTGCAGAATAACGCGCAACTGATCCTTATCCCGGCGGTGCTTTCCTCAAGGCGAGCGCCTTGTGTTGCGCGAGAGGATTGGTTGGTCGTAAAGTATAGGCCTTTGTGGAGTGGTGCCGAAGACAGATACTACATGGTCGCAGTCTTGGAAGGACTATGGTCTCACAAAGTCTTCGGAAAGGTGGAATCCACGAATCGCAAGCTTTGACCTGACCAGTGAAAGGGGCAAAACCATCGTACTTCAAGGACCTTGACAGACCAGCTAAAAGTAGCTTCCGGACCCCAATATTTCCATGGCGGCACCCTTCTTCGATCGGCGACGAGTAAACGGCCCCGAAGAAAGCTTCCCTCCAATATTTGACGATGAAGGTGACCTACATTCCGTCGTAGCGACGGGGAAACGCTCGGGTGATCGCGGAAAGAAAGATCTCAGACCGATATGTGTGTGACTTAGACCTTGCACACTCAGGGAGAGAACGGGCCTGACGGTCTACATAGACCTACGAACAGGATTGATCAGTCAAGCAAACGGCTCGGCATACGTAGAGACGGGGAATACGAAGATAGCATGTGCAGTGTGCGTGCGGTCTTCTGAGAAGTCAATTCGAGATCATTTCACTCAAGCCTTACAACAGGTACGCCCCGAGGCAACTCAAGAACCAGCAATATAGCGAAACAGGAAAGCTCAATGTCGAGGTGAAGTTCGCGCCATTCTCCTGTAAACGGCGGCGAGCTCCGCTTCGGGTGAGATCGAACCAATCCCTCATTTCATTTAGTCTCATGACTGCTGCACTCAGGATGTCGAGGATCGAGAGATCTCTCTTCTTGTACACCAATCGATACTCCCTGCGATACAGTTGGAGCTCTTTCCCAAGTCCACGATTGATGTCTTCCTCACGATCTTGGAGAACGACGGGCTGGAAGGCTGCGTTGCAGCTGGGTCAATAGTCGCAAGCACAGCACTCGCAGATGCAGGCATCGAGATGTTTGGGCTGGTTGTGTCGTGCGCTGCTGTTGGTCTCCCGCTTCATCCCAGGACTACTAAAACTTACTGGGCATACTACCAGGCTGTAATAGAACAAGAAGTATGGTTAGACCCTGACTCACAAGAAAGCGAGGCCGCACAAGGGACATTGGTAATCTCAGGGCTCCCAGCCCTTGGAACCATTACGAACTCATGGCAGGCCGGCAGTCTCTCACCACTTCAAGTAGTAAATGTACGCTCGCTTGTCTCCTCTTGGTCCTCACCCCCCACTAATTAGGTTGCCGGGTAGTGCATGGACGAATGCCACTCCCGCTTCAAAGCAGTACACGACGTAGTAGCAGAAGCACTCTTAGAATCGGACAGAGCGAAACCAGCACCCGAGTCATCATGATATCGAATGAAAATAAAATACAGTCACAAATGCATCCTGGCCATTTGAATGGAGAAAGGCTCTATGACATCACGTAAGGACGAGGATGACTCAATTATGGACGCAAAGGTCCTCTAGTTTGGTTGGAAAAGAACAACAGAACAATGCTGGAGAAGTAGAATGGCAATGCCTTATTGAACGCTCCGCTTGGAAGGGCAAGACCCTATGAAGTAGCGGTATTCCTCCCCTGAGGTACACATTCTGCATCCCAATCCTCTGGTGTCAGCTCTCGAATCCGTTCCTGGAAGGCCTTCAGAGTGCAAAACTCTAGGGCGCCGGGTAAATGGTTGCCTTCGAGCTTGCAGTAAGGAATGGCCACATTCTGGTTCTGGTATCGCATCCTCACGTAGTATCGTGGCCTTTCTGATGGCAGGAACGCTTGGCGGAGACTGCCGAGAAAACCTTGCACGGGTTGCAGTGACTCTTTGAAGAGTTCAAAGGTTATTGAGGCAGTGAATGCCGGCCATCGATTATCGAAGACGTCTAGAGCGGAACTGATACCGGCTAGAGCGGTATCGTGGGTAGAGTGGATGAGAATCTTGGATGGGTCTTTTGACCCAAGTGCTGCTTTCTTCGCTAGTTTCTGTTGTAGGTCATGCAAGAGAGGGCCCATTGCGAGGCGTCGAAACTCTTGATTCTTATCTATCGGGCGCGTCAGGGGCGGCCCCCCTCAAGCGGCATGGGGGACTTACAACCACCAAACCATTCGTGTACCACAGCATACTCCTGGGGAATGGCTCGAGTTAGTATTGTACTCACGGGATTGCTGATATCTACCGACGATTAAATTCATGGCTTCTTCATTAAACTCTCGTGGTATTCTAACCACTAACGTCAACGAAGGGACTATTGCGAGGTGAGTAGAAACGTACCGGAAGCCGTGGGCTTTCGCGGCCTTGATCTAGGTGTAGACGGTTAGTCGCCATCAACGACGAAAGTGATCAGCCAACCTACAGTATCGAGTATTCCGGATGCTCTAGGTTTGCCATCAATTCGGACTGGATTCCCATCAATAAATTTGGAGAGCTTTTTATCTAGTGTTGCTAGTGTGGGGTTCAAAGCATCTGCCGCCGCTGAGAAGGTTCAAGGGAATTAGGACCCAACGTTGTTCGTATCATTGGCTTTGAGGTATACCTTGAGCGAAGGCCACATTCATCCTTTCCAACCGCTTGCAGGCGAATTGATTTGCAATTAGGTTCTCGTCTTTGGCATTCCTGAAAGTAAACATGGGGAGAGATACATTGACAGTAAATAAATACAATTTCACAAGGAGTCGAGCGGAAGAATAGGCTCTCGCAAGTCGCACGATCATGC
>Ga0307515_10017036_pt1 | contig 13270 bp, 11 predicted proteins | sample 17_EM_MG_FD_194513 | JGI IMG/M metagenome (GOLD analysis project Ga0307515, IMG submission 194513) | Populus trichocarpa ectomycorrhiza microbial communities from riparian zone in the Pacific Northwest, United States - 17_EM | ecosystem: Host-associated > Plants > Roots > Unclassified | place...
TTCACAGCAACTAGACACAACAAGCTCGTGTACATCACCATTAGATGCAGAGATTGCCTAATAGAAAAGGTGTTCATTAACAATGGATTAGCTCTTAATGTGCTGCCAAAACATATGTTGAAAGAGATGTATGTAGATGAATCACACATGATGGCAAGAGCATATGATGGCTCACCTAGACAGATAATTGGGGCTCTGAAAGTGAAACTATATGTAGAGCCACAAATGTTCTTGGTGACAATACAAGTTATGGATATTCACCCTTCCTGTAACATATTGTTGGGAAGTCCTTAGATTCATACAGCTAGGGTAGTAATTTCATCATTGCTCCAATGCTTGAAGTACATCATGAACAGGATGTTGATGATTGTCAAGGCCAAGAAATAGAGTATATGGTAAGGAACATGGTCGTACCATTCATTGAGGTAGAAGATTGCAAAGACGGGAACGTCCATGTTTTAAAAATTATAAACACTGATTGGGTTCCCGAGAACACGGTGTTGAGAAGGCCAAATAACTCAGAAACAACAAGAATGGTAGTTAAATGCTTCTTGGGATGTGGGATTCCATTTTAATAAAACGCTAATATCGGAATGCCAAGAAAGGTCAATTTGATAAAGATAAAGTGTGTTGATCAAATATTCGAGCTTGGGTATAAGCTCAAAAAGGAAGACTATTGATGGGCTGCTGGTAAGATGAGAAAGAAAATGATGGCCAGGATTAAAGGAAGAGAGCCTGAAGAAGAAGATTTGGCCATCCCACCAATCAAGTTTTCATTTGCAAAGGTTGCAAATGTGATGCAACCTAACAAATAAATAGAAAGCCTCGGTAAAAAAACTCACTACAATAAACATAAATACCTTGGAGAAAGATAAGGTCAAAAGAGATGACAAAAGGATAGAGCTTGGAAAGAAAAATGAAGTATTGCAGCAGCTAATCATCCATACTCTAGAAGAAGTCTCTGCCAAGACCTTAGTGCGAAAGTTGACTAAAGGTAAGAAGTTTCAAAACTGGGTGACCTAGAAAGCTCCAGTAGTGTTTAAAATGTAAACCAATATTGCTTGTCTTAACATTCTTTTATCAATACTTTGGTTTTCCTTTTCTTTCTAGTTGACAATCGAGGCTCAAGATTTCAACTAGGCCTTTGTTGTTTTTTGTTGAGCCCACCTTTTTAATATATATAAATGATGAGATCATGCATTTTTCAAAATTATCTCTTTATATTACTTATGCATTTACACAGAATACTTTTTGCTTTAAGAATCCTAAAAGTGGATCTTCCACAACATCACATACACTTAGCACCAAGAATGAATGGTCAAATTATAACAACTATGTGGTAGCTATGGAAGAAAAAGAATGGGATGAAAACAATATCAGGAATTCATAAATTTAATAGAATAGCATAAACAGACCTAGAAACCCACTATAGAAGAACTTGAATCCATAAACGTAAATGATGATCAGTTTAAGAAACATCTGAAAATAAAAGCCTTGATTACTCCTGAACAAAGAGCGGAAATGATTACCCTGCTATAAGAATATACAAATGTTTTTGCTTAGTCTAATAAGGATATGCCTGGTTTGGATACAAATATCGTAGTACACAAGATACTGCTTGTAGAAGGTTACAAATCAGTCAAACAGAAGTTAAGAAGAATCCATCCAAATATCCTAATCAAATCTAAGATAAAAATTAAGAAGCAATGGAATGCTGGCTTTTTAGTAGTTAAATATCCATAATAGGTATCTAACATAGTTGTCGTACTAAAAACAAAAAGGGGGAAATCGAAGTTTGTGTGGATTTCAGGGATTTGAACAAGTCCCAAAGATGACTTTTCTTTGCCACAAATAGATATTTTAGTCGATAACCCTGAGTGCAGTTCCATGTATTCCTTCATGGATGGCTTCTCAAGACATAACCATATAAAAATAAGTCCAAAAGATAAAGAGAAAACAACATTTGTCACACCCTAGGGAACATTTTACTGCAAAGTTATGCCATTCGAGTTGAAGAATGTAGGGGCCACCTATTAGAAGGCCATGGTGACTCTATTTTATGATATGATGCACAATGAAATTAAGGTGTATGTGGATGATGTGATTGTCAAGTCCAAGAAAAAAGACAATCATATCCAAGTTTTAAGAAAGTTATTTGAGAGATTGAGAAAGTACAAACTAAGGCTCAACCCTATAAAATGTTTATTTGGAGTTAAGTTTAGTAAGCTACTAGGATTTATTGTGAGTGACAAAGGGATAAAGATGGATCTTGATAAGGTGAAAGCCATCCAATATATGTCATCTTCTAAGACAGAAAAAGAGGTGAGGGGATTCTTAGGGAGGTTAAACTATATTACCTAATTCATATCCCAGCTAACAACAATATATGAACCTATCTTCCAGCTACTGACGAAAAAGAATCCCAGAACTTGGAATTAGGAGTGTGTAGAAGCCTTTAATAAAATTAAGCAATACTTACATAGTTTACCTATGTTTGTTCCTATTGTATCAAAAGGCCTTTGATACTATATCTAACAGTGAATGAAGCAGTTATATGATATTTACTAGGTCAGCATGATGAAACTTGAAGGAAAGAAAAAAGCATTTATTACCTAAGTAAGAAGTTTACAGAATGCGAATCTAAATATATAATGATAGAAAAGCTATGATGTGTGCTAGTGTACGCGACAAAAAGATTACAGTATTAGATGTTGTATCATACTACGTGGTTAATTTTAAAGGTGGATCCCTTAATGTATATCTATGACAAGCCCTATTTATGAAGTTGAATTGTAAGATGGCAAGTTCTGTTAGCAAAATACGACATAGTATATATGAAGAGAAAAGTTGTGAAAGGAAACGCAATTGTTGACCTTCTGGCTAACAATGCCGTTGAAGATTATGAGCTATTAGATTTTGATTTTCCCAATGAAAATGTATTGTTAATAGAGGATGAAGAAAAAAAGACAGATTGGTGAACCATGTATTTTGACGAGGCAGTAAATGTATATGGTAATAGGGCTGGTGCATAAATAATCTCTCTAGATAAAAAGCAGTACCTAGTTTTAGTTAAGCTACAATTTAAATGCTCCAACAACACAGCTAAATATGAGGCATGCATCCTCGGTTTAGAAGTTGTATTAGAGTTGAAGATCAGAAACATAGATGTGTATGGTTACTCAATGCTGATTATCTATTAAGTGAAAGAAAAGCTGGTTGTGTGAAGCCTACTAAGAATATCTATCAAGAATATCTATCCAAACTAGTAGAAAGAAAAGTTGAAAGCCTACCAAGAATATCTATCCAAACTAGTAGAAGAGTTTGAAGAGATAGAGTTCACCCATCTAAAAAGAGAAGGGAACCATTTTGTTGATGCCTTGGCCACGTTGGTTGTCAAGGCTATAATTGACTTCAGGCATAAGGTATAGTCGGTACACATTGATATCAGAAATTTCCTAGCTCATTATGTTCAGTTGAAAGAGAGATAGATGGAAACTCATGGTACTATGATATCAAGAATTTTATGCAAACCCAAGAATATCTCGTGGGAGCCTCTAAGACAGATAGGAAAACTTTGAGAAGATTGGCTATGGATTTCTACTTAGACGGGGAAGTCTTGTATAAACGATCATTTGACAAAACCTTGCTAAGATATTTGAATGGGGTTGATGCTAGAAATGTATTACGAGAAGTCCATGAAAGGATTTGCTCAACTCACACTAGTAGGCATATGATAGCAAGGAAAATACAAAGGGCTGGTTATTTTTGGATGACATTAGAGAAAGACTGCATCGACTATGTCAGGAAATGTCATAAGTGTCAAGTGTATAGTGATAAGATCAATGCACCTTCAGCTCCTCTGTTTAATCAAGCATCTACATGGTCATTTGCAATGTGAGGAATTGATGTAATTGGGCCTATTAGCCTGAAAGCCAGCAATAGGCATAGATTCATCCTCGTGGCTATCAACTACTTCACAAAATAGGTAGAAGCCAAATCATATACTCATGTAACATAAAAGGTGGTGAAAAGGTTGATAGAAAAGGACTTGATCTACCAATATGGTATACCAAAAAAGATAGTGATCGATAATAGACAGAACATTGACGGCAAAATGATAGTGGAGCTTTGTACCAAATAGAAAATCAAGCATTCTAATTCAAAAGGAAAAGATTTTTACTCTCACTACCATTTACTAGACAAAAAGAAAATACTTCATCGTCAAATCTAGGGGTCTTACCCACACTGCAACCTTGTATCATTAAGATCAAAGTTTGGATGTCATTGTTGCACTGCAACCTTGAAGTTTGGATGGCATTTTTCTTCATTCTTGCCTTTCTTCATTGAGATAATGGTTCCCCCTCGATTAGAAAATTAGTAAATACAAACAAAAACATTGATGAAAGTTTTCTATCGGTAGATTGTGGTGAATTTTTCTGACTGAATATGCCCTCGCAGTATACATCGGTAAACACCGATGGAAATATTCTCTCGGTATATACCGAGAGAATAACAATGGGAAAAGAAGGAATGAAGAAAATGCCAAAAATACAATGACATGTCATTTTTACAGATAGAGTTACCAATGGATTTAATCCATCAATTAAATTTATCGGTAAATCTGTCTGTAATATTTAATTTATAACCTCCTTTATTTCTTCATCTTCCTTCATTTTTCTCTTTAACAAACAGCACACCCCTTGCCCCCCCCCCCATAATTTTATCATAAATCAACCTTCTTCTACAAATCTGGCCACCCCAACACTCAGTTTGTCAACATCCCTGTTCTGATTCAAATTTTATTAAGGATCCCCCACTTCAAGTAAGCAAAACTACATATTTTCATTTGAACTCAATTTTAAAATGTTAATTTTTATTGTATATTTTTGTAGTATATATATTTTGTTTAGGAGTTTACTTGTTTTATAACTTTTTCCCATATAATTTTTTTGTCTAAATGTATGATTTAGAAATGTTAGGGTTTGTGTGAAATTTTATAAAATTGTATTTGTTTATAAATTGATGAAATTTATTTTGAATTTTTTTATTTAGGTTTTTTGTGATGAAATAAATAATGGCTTATTTAATGGGTCTATTTTATATTTTGTCAATTTTATTGTTTAGTTGAAATTTTTGATAAATGTATAGAAATTTGAATTTATAGATAATTGATAATGAATTAGTTGTATTATTAAAATAGTTTAAATAAATTTGAGTTAAACCAATGTTTGCAAATTTATATAGTTTACATGATTAATTAATAAATGTTGTCATCAATATTCTATATTGATTTGATATAAGTAATGGATGATCGTTCATAGATGTATCGAGATTCACCCGAAAGGTTGTGTAGGATGGATTATTGTAATGAGATTCATGATTTTATTAATTATACACTATCTAATCCGAGAATATTAGTGGAGACAGTATTATATGTCTATAAAAAGTGTAACAATAAAAATTTTCTTGATCCAAATATTGTAATGATGCATCTTCTACCACAAAGGTTTATGGAGAGATACTTGTGTTGGTTTGCACACGGAGAACCATATGTTCCTTATAAGACCATAGTATAAATGATGATCGTGTTAATTTCTAATTCTAGTAGAGTGCATGAAGTTGTAGATGACAACAATAATCCTTATAGAAATATGGTTATGGATCCAATATGAATGAATCAGAGTTATGTCAGTCAATGTTCAATCATAGATGAAGAACCGAATGCAAACGCGGTTAGGTTTTTTTTTATCTTTTGAAAGACTCTAATGAACCATTATGGAATGAGAGCACAAATCATAGTAAATTATTGGTCGTTGCATAAGTGTTCACCATCAAGTCAGATCATGAGTTGAGTGAGGTTGGTTACGATAAAATTGTTGAATGGACGAGAAGTATTATATCTAAAGGGAATAGGTTGAAAGAGAAATTTTATGCCGCTAAATCTATAATGAAACCCCTCGGCCTAAGATATCATAAAATTTACATGTGTACGAACTTCTGCATGTTGTACTACCTTGAAAATGCAGAGTTAACCGAGTGCAAAACATGTAGGCATGCTCATTATAAACCTAGAACTGGCAGGGGAAGGACTCATGTCACATTTAGAAAACTTAGATACTTCTCAATCACACCTAAACTGTAAATGTTATTCATGTCACCAAAGAGTGTTGAGCATATGGCATTATTCATATGATGCAATGGATGGAGTGATGGTGCACCTTTCCAATGGTAAAGTCTAGAAACATTTTAATAGGGTGCATCCTCAGTTTTTAGTGGAATCAAGGAATGTGCATCTTGGGTTATGTACAAGCGAATTCAATCCATTCAGGTTATTTGTCACTCCTTATTCTTATTGGACGGTGATACTCACGGTTTACAACTTGCCATCAGAGATGTTTATGAGGCTGGAGTTCATGTTTTTATCTATGGTCACACCTAGTCGTAATACTCTAGGTTGGAATATAGATGTTTGTCTTCATTCGTTGATTGATGAGTTTAAGTAGTTGTGGCATTCGGGGCTTTGACATATGATGTATCGAGAAAACATAATTTTCAAATGAAAGAAGCTTTGATATGGACTATCAATAATTTTCCTGTGTATGAAATGGTTTCTGGTTGGAGCACGCATAGAAAACTAACATGGTCATACTTTAAGGAAAATAACAAGGCCTTCACATTAACAAATGGCAATAAAACGTCTTTTTTTTTATTGCCAACAGATCACAAGTAAAGAAAGAATAAAAATGATTTATTTATTGGCAGACTTGAAAGGGATATTGCACCGCCATTACCATCGGGTGCGGAGATCTAGAACTGACATATTCATGGCTCCATTACCACGCACACTAACAACTACATTATGTTCGTTTCGCATGCAAAGCGGGCGGTAAGATTGTTTTTTAATTACGTGCATTTTTTATTTTCTTTTTTATATATAAATATATTTAACTAACAATAATTTTCTCTTACATGCTACGGTTCTTAGACGCGAGCCAAGCATGATGGAGCTTTTTGTGGAAACACATATGCTAAGTGATGACCGCCAAAAAGGGGTGCAACGACTCATAGATAGCCAAGCTCAGCACTTTATGGTTTGTTGGTTTTCAACTTTTTTTTTTAAGTTATTATTTTTTTGAATTTACTGACTTTTTTTTCATGATACATATAACACCCAGTTGAAGGAGAGATACGAGAACGATCCTTTGACCCATCCAAATCTCAATCTAGATTTGTGGTTAGAGGCAGGATCATATGGTGGAACCGATAGAAATCATATGTACGGTCTCTCTAACCATTAGATGCTTGCAATCAGTTCTGAGCAGTTAAACTCTAAAGTTTGAGGTCATTTTAGACCAATGAGTTCAAGCTCGAACAACCCATCTTGCTTCTAATTAGGAACAACTTAGTATTGAGATGGCCAAACTCCACCTATTGGTAATGGAGATAAGATCATAAATGGTTAGTACATGTGCTTCCCTTTATATGGCCCACAGTCCCCTCGCCCCCTCCTCCTCCTCCTCCTTCAGTGCCTCTATTCTAGATTAATTATATTTGAACTTATAAATATTTAAATTTGTAATAAATATTTTATTTTTATATTAATTTATTTTATTTTAATTATTTTCCACTTCTGTTTAATAGATTTTTTTTAAAAAAAATACATTTTTAAATTAGTACTAACAGGGTTACCAACGAACTAAGTTCGTCGGTATATTCCAGAGAGTTTGAAAAAAATTATTGCAAATGTCATTGCCACTATTTACTCACCGACATAATTACAAACAATCTGTTTGACAGTTACATGTCAAATTCACTTAGAGGAATACCGACGGACAAAAAAAATCGTTAATGGAATTACATATAGTTTTTATGTCAGTGATATGTTATATTCATTGATGAAAATACTGACGAAATAAAGCAGGTAAATTTTTCTTTTGCGTGCTTTTGCTGTCAATAAATTCATCGGTAAAATTATTATCACAAATCACTTATAAGAGTTTTTCCAACAAAATATAGTTATCTGTGAGCCTGTCGGTAAAAGTTTTTTCAACAAAATATAGCTATCTGTGATGAGCCTGTCGGTAAAAGTTTTTCCAATAAAATATAGATATCCGTGAATCTGTTGGTAAAATTCATGTTGACACACGGAATATAAATACTAACAAAAAATTTCATTAGTAAATCTAAATATTAAATATTATAGTAGTGGGCACATCCAAGGACCCCGAATAATGCATATTCCCGATCATCCGATTGGAAAACTTGACCAAGAAGAAGTCGTTCCCCAAATCTACTAGCCCTCATGAATCGCCCTGGATTCTCCAGTGTTTGTAATCTTTTCATCAGATATGTATAGCCAGTCTTCCCTCCCCATGACTTTAATTATTAAAGGTTGTCTCCAAGGCTCCCTGAGCGGTTTCTTTTCTTCAGCAGACAACTTAATCAAAGGACACTCCTCATCTCTCATATCTGATGAAAAGATATGATATGATCCTTATTGGTCAACTTTAATATAGTCATGCTTCGTATGATCCTTATTGGACTCGTGATCGATATAAGAAGCACCCATAAGAGAATCCTTATAACTGATCCCTCCAGAACCTGCTTGAGTACCAATCGACGGGCTTGAACCATTGCCCACATCAGCTTCTTGATTACCTGAGTTGACTTTAATTTTCTTGTTTGAACTTGACAACATATCTGCCTCCTCCGTGGAGATGCCCGTTTGTTCTCTAGAGAGCATATTGCAGGGAAACACTCTTTCCGAAATTCAGCACTAAACGAGTATTCTGGATTCCTCAATCTCGGGGAACCATCCAGAAATAAAAGAGCAACGTCTGCTTTGGGCCAGAGAACCACTTTCAGATTTCCATCTCCACCACACTTTACTAGCTAGGTTGCTTTTGTCTCGCTTTTCATAATTTTTGCAGTTAATATCGCACCAGCCTCCGCTTGCGGACAGTGATATTGAACTGTACTGAGTCAATCGACCAATTCTAATTAAGCACTGAAACATCATTTCAACCATTAAAAACATCAGATTAATATTTTTCACATGGTTGAAACCACATAGCCAAAACCATGTCTAACAAAAAACCAGTAATTTGAAGTCCGAATAAACTTACATCCTCTAGATTTTCATTAAACTGGCAGATAGATGCATAGACTAGACAAACGTTACATACTCGACAATCCACCTAACACTAGATGAAACAAAAACCAAATCATGTAGAATCTCCAAACACTATGAATCAAAAACAATAAAGAAAGGAATTAATACTTAATTAATTTCATTTAATTAACAATGAACTGTGACTATATATGCAGGTAAAAAAGTTTTTTTGCTGGCATTTAACTTTAACACGCCTGCACAACAAATCGATAGCAACGAGGGATTCCAATTCCCTCCAATTAAATAACTTCCCAATAGAAAAAATTTAAAAATAGGATTGATTATGTAAATCAAATCAATCATATTTTAAAAATAATCATCATATTATAATAAAGTTAAATTAACAAATGACGACTTAAAGGCAAAAAAAAAAAAAAGAAAGAAAAGGTCGACCGGCTAAGCTTCCATGTGCAACTATAAATACACGAGGTGTGTTGCAGAGCTCTCTCATCTTCCTGGAAGCTGCACACATAGCTATAGTTATTGCTACTCCCAAGCAGCAAAAGTTTGCATCTTGGTGCCCTCTCCTAAATTTATAATAATTTGCTGCCTTTTTCATCTTTTGTTACTGCTTTTATTTAGTAGCATGGATACGAAAGTCCTTTCCTCTGGCATCCAGTATACAAACTTGCCGGCAAGCTATGTTAGGCCGGAATCTGAACGTCCCCGGCTATGGGAAGTTTCAACGTGCGAAAATGTTCCGGTCATAGATTTAGGTTGTCAGGAGAGGGACCAAATTGTCCAACAAGTTGGCGATGCCTGCAAGAACTATGGCTTTTTTCAGGTTAGCCTACTTTCTATATCTTTTTTCCCCCTTCTTTTGTTTTATATTTTAATAGTAGTGGAATATTTTAAAAATAGTCATATCAATCCTTCTATTACTTGATTATTTTAGCATGATGATTAGATGGAGTATAGATCATAGCTAAATAATTTGAATAGTGAATCTTTTGGTTTATGAATGGCAGGTGATCAATCATGGAGTGTCTTTGGAAGCAGTGGAGAAAATGTTAGGAGTAGCCCATGATTTCTTCAGCTTGCCAGTTGAGGAGAAGCTGAAGCTGTATTCTGATGATCCATCGAAGACAATGAGACTTTCTACAAGTTTTAATGTGAACAAGGAGAAGGTTCACAACTGGAGGGACTATCTTAGACTCCATTGCTATCCTCTTGACAAGTATGCGCCTGAGTGGCCTTCTAAACCTCCTCCGTTCAAGTGAGTTCTATCTCTCTCTCTCTCTCTCTCCCCTCCTCCTCCTCCTCCTCCTCCCTCTCCCGCTAAAAACACAGTCATGCAGAATAGGGCACACCACAAACATAGGGAGAGCTACGTTTCAGATACCTTGGGTGCATGCACTAGTGGTGCATAGAATCTGCCACATCCCTTTCTGTCATAACTTGCCTTTTTTCTTTTGTTTTCCATAGTTAGCATTTATTTGCGAAAATGCACCTAGAAAAAATCTTCCTTGCACATGAAATATTAAAATAGATAACAACATTTCACTTGTTTATTAAAAATAAGTTATATTAAATTTAAAATGATTGAAAATAACTGTTCAGATATCATATTTTATATTCTGACGACATTTCAAATATTTTTTTTATTCGGAGTTCATGATTGTATAATTAAAATATTGCTGTAAATTTCACGTATTTTAAAAAAGATTTTTAATAGAACTTCTCATCTTGAAATGGAAAAAATTAATTAAAAACATGCGTGAAGGTTTGGGTTTGGGTTCGGGATAGAGTTTTTCTTACCAAAATTCCACGTGTGATTGAAAGTAAAGAAGACATAAACCATATCCAATAAACTCGTCCTAGGTTTTAGTTGCAGTACATGAATATAATTGCATAGCAATTATTGTACTGTCCGAGAACTCTAACCTAAGCTCCGTTGTATATTTAAATTTGATTAATCCCTTATTAAAGATATCTTTTGAGTTAGCGCTCATCACTCCACTTTATATAACTTTCTAAAAGCCGATAAAAATCCAATCAAAAAGGTTAAGCATCATACTATGTTGTTAGATCATAAATATATATTTGAAAATGTTTTTTAAAGTGTTTTTTATTTAAAAATAAATTAAAATAAATTTTATTATTTTTTAAAATAGTAGTTTTGATCCAATTTATTCACTCACGGACACCAAGAAAAGTCTCCTCTCCCACTCTAAAAGTCATATCTACTAATTTAATTTTTTTTTTCTGGTCCTCGATGAGCAAAAAAGTATTTTGCGGTCCTTAGAAGGGAGGAGGTGGGCATGTGAGCACATGCGGCACGAAAAAGGAGGGTTCATATAGCCCCACTGTTTTTTCAGTCTCTTGCTAACGAGGCCTTTTGCATTAATTATTGAAGGGTAAATTCTTACACATAAATTGATCAAAACAGTTATTTCCCTCCCCTTCCATTAATTATATAGAGCAATTAGAGAAGGGTTTGTTAGACTAATTAATCAAGAATTATTACACAGTTAAGGACCTAATTGCCACGACACGAAGTCCATGGACTCCGATCCCTAAATTTCCAAGGATTCTTTTTTTCTAAATTTGAATTTGAAAGATTTTCATGGGAATCTCACATCTTTCACTATTTGAACATCTCTGGTCACGTTTGTTGTTTCCATGGCTTTAAAAAAATAAATTTTTATTAAAATTAATTCTTAAAAAATATTTTAAATTGTTTTAACATACTAGTGTTAATAATAAATTTTAAAAATTAAATAAAATATTATTTTAATATATTTTTAAATAAAAAATACTATAGAAAATAAACAGCATCTTTTTTTATTATTTATCAAAGTTTTGAATCTAGAATCTGAATTATTCGAAACACCCTTGCACGTTGTCAATCAATCAAAGTATCCTCTCTCTTTTTTTGTAGATTTTATGTGATATTTCTTTTTATTATAAAATGAGGGAGGACACTGGGGGATTAGAGAATGGCAATCTTCCTCAAAAGGGACTCCACAAAAATAAAAAGAGTAATCAATTATAAAGGCAAATTGGTAAAAACGTTTAGGCAAAGTTCATGCATTAAAGAGTCCTTTTTAGGCTGTAGGGTCCATGAGATAGAAAATCCACTATAACGACAAAAAAAAGTGCATTATTGATAAGAAATATAATCAAAGGAATCACTCACGTTTTAAAACAGATATTAAGTAAAATCTAAAAGTTGAGGTACGTGGAAAATATTGTTTTTTATAATAATTTATTTTTATTTGTCTTTTATATGGTTATTACGGTATAAAAAAATATCTTAGTTTCGAATTGGTATCATAAAAATATCTCAACATTATAGTATGATTTATTTTAAAAAAAATTAGTTAAATAAAAAATAATTTAAAAAACTAGATTATTAAACTTTGTGGAGTCAATAACCTGATTTACGAGTTTGGTGAGGCAATTCTTATTACCCCAGTTTACATGTTTAATAGTGGTTTTTCCTATTTTTTTAATTATATAATTGTTTATTTTTGTCTTTATCATATAGTTAAAACAAATAATTTCAGGAAAAAAAATATTAGTAAATTTTAGAAAGTCTATAGGCCTATTGATGAATTTAGTGAGTTTAACTTTTATTTTTTAAAATTTTTTTTTTAATTTTATCCTTTGATATTGGGCTAATTGGAAATTTAGTTTCATAATTTATTTTGTTTTGTTTTATATGAAATTATTATAGTCTTAAAAAAATCTCAGTATTAGTTTAACGCTCTATTTCGCAATCGTCTATTTTTATTATTATATAGTTAAATAAAAAATTATTTAGAAACAAGTTATTAATCTCAATAGAGTCTATTTTTCAAGTTGCGGATATGATGTATTGACCCAGGTTATCCAATTCACGGATTTAGAAAATTTACCCATCAAAATCAAACTGCTTCATTAAATATAATAGTACTACTAAAAAAATCTTCATACTTTTAATATTTTTTAATTTTAAAAAAAAAAAGTAATGAAGCATGACCAAAGAACTATATATATATATATATATATATATAAACTCAGCCCATCGTTTACTTCGATGGTGGAGGAGAAAAGTCGACTGTGCCATGGAGTCCACAGGCATTAATTAGGAGATGGGGTTAAACTCTGTAGCTG
>Ga0307515_10017039_pt1 | contig 13269 bp, 13 predicted proteins | sample 17_EM_MG_FD_194513 | JGI IMG/M metagenome (GOLD analysis project Ga0307515, IMG submission 194513) | Populus trichocarpa ectomycorrhiza microbial communities from riparian zone in the Pacific Northwest, United States - 17_EM | ecosystem: Host-associated > Plants > Roots > Unclassified | place...
TGTGAGACTACCATCCTTCAGCCCAGTGGCAACCACCTTCCCACTTCCCATCTACCACACCAGAACAACCATGAGCAGAGAAGCCCTCAGACCTCGGAACCTTAATGTCCACTACCTACCCCCACCACTTATACTGTCATCTCCACCATCCTCACCGAAAAATGTCAAAAAACAAAGTGCCACTGTCGCATCATGCACAATCACTCTGTTCCAAAGCACACCTCCTCCCAACCACCACCACCACCTACAGTGGTACAGCATCGACCTGTCATTATACCTGATGTGTCTTCACTCACTACTGAAGCTCCACCTGCAATGCTCAACCTTGACGATAATTATGGCACCTCAGATGAGGCATATATTGTGCCAGCCGGGTCGATCACAGCTGGTCACTCGGCCAAGCGGCGCCAGAAAATGTTGCATGTGTACTTGGATCGTGAGTCTCAGCACCATCTAATGTCTTGTATGAGAATGAAGACTTATATGAAGATGTTGGCTGTATCAGGATATGCATCAGGACAAGGGTGATGCATCTCATGCTTGATGGAGCATACGTGTACGCATATGAGAGATTATACTACATATAAGGGCCTTAGGCCCTCGAGATAGACAAGCCAATCAAGAAGTCAAAGTAGCATCCAAAGAAACAGGTTATGAGCCCGGCGCTCACTCTTAGTTAAAACTGTATTTTCACTTAAACATCATGATCTTTCAGAGCCTCAAAAACCCTAACCCTGTCCTACTTAAAACTCAACACCATCGATCAAATCTCACGATGTCTGAGCCTGCTCCTGTCTTTAACAAAACCGAATGGGGTAATATTCCTCTACTCCCCTATCTTAACTACGAAACATGGAAAGAAACTATGACCCTCGTTCTGGAGGCTATAGACGCATACGACATCTTCACCAGCAAAGAACCTGAACCACCTCAAATTGACATCGACTACCACGAATGGAAAATCCGAGCCGCCAAAGCCAAGACAATGATCCATCTTTCATGCTCTCCCGCTATACAGTTTCTTCTCATAAGCCTTAGATCTCCAGGGGCGATGTGGACCACGCTGCTAGCCCGCCTGGAGAATACCGGCACTCATGTCGGCAGAACTACTATTCAACGTAAGTTTTGAGCATGCCGCCTGCAGCAAGATCAAACACTTAGAGAATACTTTACACTACTTCGCAACTACCATCTCCAGTTGATCGGTAGACCACAAGATATCTCCGACGACAAAATACGTACACACATCTACAATCACCTACCAGAACAGTACTTGACCATGTTCAAGATCCTAGAGAATCAAAATCCCTTACCTACAGTCGAAGAAATGATGGACGCCCTCCGGAGAGATGAGCAGGCCACCGGCCTTAAGAATGAGATCGGAGATGAAGCCACCGGATCAGCCCTTTTCTCCCACGGACGCTACAGAGGACACGGAGGCTACCGAGGACGACGCCGAGGACGTTATCATGGACGCAGAAACTACAGTGGGAACGAAGGCGGAGATAGCAACAACGATAAGGAATACACCTGCACTCACTGCAAATTGAACAATCACACTACCAAAAACTGTGCCATTCTCAAATGACTCAACAGCAAAGAAGAGAAGTTATACTATCGCTGTGGAAAATGCGGTAATATATGGCCCGATTGCCGAACACGCCAACATGGCTTCGAAGCTCGAAACAGGGTCATCCAACGAAACAATAACAAGGACACAAAGTCAGATATGAAAGCATCTCTCACAGAGGCGACTGCATCTCTAGCGGAGCACGGGATCGCAGCCGGAGACTGAGATCTTTTTTGACTATCAAACAACACCACTCATGCCGCTCTCACATTGTCATCAGCAACTGCGGCATCTCTGACGTGGGTGGTGGACTCGGGAGCATCGCACAATATGTGCAACAATAGGAGCTGCTTCATCTCATTCAAAAGACTACCATCGCCCATTACCATCAAACCTGGCGATGAGACTTCGGTAATTACAACCTTCCATGGGTCTGTTAACATATCACAGGGCTTACAATTAAACACACTTTATACTCCTATGTTCCGGCTCTCTCTACTCTCCAATAACCAACTTGACCTTACCGGATATACAACAACTATTCAACGTGGCAAATGCTCTATATTCACCAATTCAACATACATCATTGCAAATCGTACCGGTGATCTCTATATACTCCAATCACATTACGCTCTCACCTCCGAAACTGGGACCAAACAATCTGCGGCTCCATCACCTAATCTTACAATCACCAACCGAAAGAAGAAAAAGAACACATCGTCAATGGCCGAACATTCTCCTGCTTCCACTATTACCACAAGACTCAGGCACCGACGACTAGCACATCTACATCCAGTGGCAATGCGATCTCTAATAGACGGATTTAACGACCTGGATGCTACTGGAATGTGTGATGTCTGTCTACAAGCGAAACACAAGGAAAAATTCATTCGAACAAAAGTCAAGAGGACTACACGATCATTCCAGCTCGTACAGTCCGATACCTGCTGTCTATTCTCTATACCAACTAATCGTGGCCATCTGCACTATATCGTATTCATTGACGACTACACCCGAGGGACCACCGTATGCCTCCTTCCTGATAAGAAACAAGAGACTTGCATCGCCGCCTATCAGCACTACCAAGCCAAGGTTGACTCCAGAGGATACAACATCGAGCATTTTCAGTGTGACAACGGCAGAGGAGAATTTGACAATCGGCTCTTCCGACAGCTTTTGGCCACATGTGGTACAGCCCTCAAGTTCTGTCCACCTTACGCCCACATCAGCAAAAAATGAAATGGCATTCTCAGTATTCTGAGCATTTTGAAATTCAAGTTCGCCTTTTCTCAATTATGCAGTGTACTCTGGCTGGAAATATACTCAGTAAAATTGTTTTCATATCTTTGAAGGATTTTTGAACTTGGTATAGTATTCCCAAAGGGGTATAGCTTAGTCTGTTACATTGTTTGATAGTCGAAAGTTAGTCGATTTTCAAAAATGAAATATGTAATAGACGTACTATTGCTTGCTTAGTACTATTATGAAACTTTTGGTTTGTATATCTTCATGACAAATCATAATGAAACTAACCATATTTGGAATACCTCCAGCTATAATCAACAAATAACTGAATATCTTTAATAATATTTCCTATTTGAGTTAGTTTGTTTTTGATTTGTCATTTCGAAATAGTAATGTCAAGTTTCATGTCATGACTCAGTAAAGTATTCTATGTTCATTACATTTTTCAAAAATAAAAGTAGCTGACTTTAATCTATTAAGAAATGTATCCAACTAGGCTATACCTATTTTGGAACACTATACCAAGTGTGAAAATCCCGTCATATTGTGGATGCAAGATTGCTGAGTATGATTCGTATAACTGGACCCGACAAAATCGACTAAACCCGAACTTGACTTTCAAAAACTCTCAAAATGCTCAGAATGCTCAGAATACCTTTTCCACTTTTTGCTGATGCACCATAAAAATGGAGTCACAGAGAGAATGATTTGTACGATTATAGAGAAAGCAAGAGCTATGATACTTGACTCCCAGGCACCACTCGAGTTCTGGCGGAAAGCAATCAACACTGCAGTATATCTCTGTCAACGCCTGCCAAACAAAGGACTCGCCAAAAGAGACGATCGCGACGGATATAAAGCTCCCTACGAAACTCCATACGAGATGCTGCATTCATATGGCAAACCAGAATACAACACGCTGCCCAATGATCGCACACAAATAAAAAACAGTTACAAAGCACAACTTGATCATCTGCGCCGATTTGGATGCTACGTCAGCCAACTCATTCCCGAAAAGCAGAGAACAGACAAAAAGCTTGGGGCTATATCAAAAGCCTGCATGATCGTTGGCTACGTACACGACTCAACAACTCTATGGAGAATTTGGGATCCAGAGCACAACACGGTAAAGGCCCAATCAGATGTGATATTTGACAAAGTTAGGAATGCATACTTCTCGTGACCGCAATCACCAAAACGTAAACTCTCGAGCGAAACCGAACAACAACCTGAAGAAATTACTGAAGAAATCACCGAAATTGACTAATTTGATCTACCGCAAGAAGAAATACATATTGAAGAAATCGATACAGTTTTGAGTGGAACGGATGAGAGCATGGACCATGGCCGCACTCGCACTATGAGTGGAATGGAGGAACGCATGTCTCATGGCCGCACTGAGGAAGCTCGCCCAATGGATGACGGAAATCTCGCGGCTAGAGCAAATCCCGATCTTTGGTTAATTGGGATACAAATAATGGGCACGAAGATTGAAGACCACCTGAAACAGGTGAGAAAGATGGCCATCTCATATATACACATATAGCTCCTGACGAGGACGCTGACATATATACAGAAGGACAAAGCGGTCACTGTCCCACCCTCGAATCTCATAATATACAAGCCCCATCAAGAGACGAGGTTACTACCAATAGAAAAACACAATGACAATTACGTCGAGTAGCCGCTGATACCAACAAAGAAATAAAAGCCCCAGTACCTACAGCTGGAGTTACGAGAAGCAGAGCACAAGTAAAGATCACCGAACTGATAAACACTGCCTTAGCATCGACTACCATAAATGACGATCCCCGCACTTACAAAGAAGCGATGCTCAGCCTACAAATGAAGAAATGGGAAGCTGCGATCATGGACGAGTACAACTCTATCATACGAAATGAGACGTTCTCACCGGCACAAGCACAATTCCGAAATAAGCCAATTGGATCAAAATGGGTGTTCAAGACTAAGAGAAACCCCGATGGCTCAACAAGGTTCAAAGCCAGGCTTGTGATCACAGGATATGAACAAATGGACTACGGTGAGACGTATGCACCCATCAGCAAACTTACTACCTTTCGATTGCTAATCAGCCTAGCCGCACGAAATAATTGGAAAATCGACCATCTCGACGTAGTCACGGCCTTTCTCAATCCCGATGTAGATGATGATACACTATTCAAGGAGCCGCCACAAGGCTGGCTGAAGCACGGACCAAACGATGGACCGGAGGAAGTCACAGTTATTCGACTACGAAAAGCACTTTATGGACTCAATCAAGCGCCACATGTTGGTATCGGTATAGCAACACATTTCTCCTATCCCTAGGCTTTATCCAATCAGAAGCAGATCACAATCTCTACATATGAAATCTCGGCGAAATGCTCCTACTTCTATACATTGACGATCTGCTATTAGCTTACGCTCCGACTGCAGCAAAAGAAGCGGAGGAAATGAAGCAGGCCTTAGCTGCAACTTACAAAATCACCAACCTCAGAACTACTCACCCATTCCTCGGCATCGAGATCCACTACGATACAGATGGCTTGATCAGCCTGAGTCAAATTGTCTTCATTGACTCCGTTCTCAAACGATTGCATATGGAAGCAGCCCACAGTGCTGCAACTCCACTCGCCGACAAAGTTAAGTTAGATCCTGCAGAAGAAGAACAAGATGGAGACGTTGACCTCAAAACAGCCCAAGCAATCAATGGATCTGTTATGTACATCACGCTCACCACGAGACCGGATATCTCATTCGCAGTAGCAGCACTCAGTCGATACAATTCGAGGCCTTTCGCCAGGCACTTTCCAGCAGCACAACACGTACTACGATATCTCAAAGTCATGAAAGACTACCACCTTCGCTACAACTCCAGAACTACTGGTTCAAACACTCTGATTGGTTATACAGACTCCGAGTGGGCAAGTGACACCGCAGATTGAAAATATCAGGGAGGCCACATATTCATCTCGAACAATACCATATCTTGGCAGTCACGGAAGCAAGACTTAGTTGCAACATCGACTTTAGAAGCAGAATACATCAGCAAAATGTAATGCGGACCGGAAGCCACACGCAATCCTCCCAGACACTTTGGGAGACCTCACCAGTGCTTCTATGTACTTCCAGACGCTCCCAGACCCCCCTGGAGCTAAGCAAAGTGCTCTCAGACTCTGCAAGAGCATTCTCAGGTGCTCCTGAAAGTACCTGCAGTTATGGAGGTGCATTCAGGATGCTCCATCTAGGATAGTCAAATTTAGGGGCTCTTGAGACCTCTGCGCAGATCTGCGGAAGACTTCGAGAGAAGCTGAGACTGCTGCGCAGCTCTGTGGGATACTTGGAGAGCGGCCGAGAGCGCTTCGCAGCTCTGCGGGAGACTTGATGCCGTATTATCACCGCGGTGGTTTTTACATAACCACAAGGCATTTCGTCTGTTACAGTCACAAGATTCGCTACATCATAATATGGCATGCATTATTTAAGTCTCTCTATATATATACATACGGTCAATCTGGCCGCAGATGGTACTTGAGCATAATCGGAGGAGCACCTGGACACACCCATTGAGAACTTAGAGATGCACGACCTGGAGGCCGTTGTGGTGAAACGATGCAGCTAGAAGGCAGAGAGCCCACCATCAACACTACGCCACACCTCTCGCAACATCCAAAGGGAATTCATGAGAAAGAGCAGTTCTGGTTCGAGGAGTGAAGGAATCGGGTGAGAAGATATGATACTACCCAGCGTTGAGGATGCCACGCAATTGCGTGGATCCATGATATCGCGAGTGAGACCAAAAGCTGGGAAAGATAGAGTGTGTATTTTCATTGTATGATATGATAAGATGGAAATGAGATCATGTCTATCTACTCCGGGGTCTGCCGAATATATACTCCCTGTCACTCTTTCCACCTCCGTTACCCCTGTATCTCCGTACACCCACCGTCGCTCCTTGAAGATGTACTTGGAGGCTGTGATCGAGCGAATTTGGAGATGCACTTGGAGGCCGTAATCGAGCGAGTTTTGAGATACACTTGGAGGCTGTGATCAAGCGCACTTGGAGGCCGTAATTGAGCGAGTTTTGAGATACACTTGGAGACTATGATCAACCGAGTTTGGAGATGCACTTGGAGGCTGTGATCGAGCGAGATTGGAGGAGTACTTGGAGGTGGTTAATCTGGAGGCGGTAGTTCGGGAGGGAGGCGCGACGGGAGCTGAGACTCTATTCATTGGTTAACTCATGATTGTGGGAATGTAGAGAATTGAGTACAACATGGTCTGCCAAGAGATGGGAGACTGGTTGGGAGCGGGAGACAGTCAATCTTGGGATGATGCAGTACACGGAGTATGCAGTACATCAGCAAAATGTAATTTGGTCACTGGGAGCCTCCAGGAGTGTGTGAGAGGAGGCAGAGTGTAAACTTAGAAGCGTCAATTTCAGGAGAGTATCAGACCCTAGGAGGGCATTCCGGCCGGCCTTTGGAGTAACTGGTACCTCTGATGACTGGTACGGGAGCACCATGGGAGCGGTTGTGATAAGTTTGGGAGCACCTGGGACTGTCGCCCAACCAATGCGGCAATCCCAAACTAACTCTGAGAGATGCCTTGGTCCGTATGGATATTCATTGGAAGGACTGCAGGCGTTATCTGAGATTCTCCGGATGTACCCCGAGCACTAAGAGTACCCTCCACGTATGATGCATATATTATTGTTCATTATCAACTTCTAAATCATACTACAGTACCCAGCATCTCATTCAACATTCTATTGTTGGCATCGCTACATTAAGGAGAACGAAAGAAAATGACAAGTGATTCAAAAATGAAAGCAGGTCAACCGAAACAATAACCCGACTCAGCGATCGGAATGATATCAATTGATCATAGTCTCAATGTCATCCACTGAATCTCCCATCTCATCAGGGCCAATAAACGCAGGAACACACAATTCATCAACGGCGCAAAGAAGCTGGAGGCGCTCCTTGTATTTCGAAATAATTCCAGCCAGGCGAGGGGGGGAAATTGAATTCCAATGTCGTTTGGCTCGATTTGTGATATCTAAAAGGTTGGAATGGAGAGGGTAGCTTGCACTGAATCAAAATGGAGTTTGAAAGGGAATATGATGAATTTGGAGGAAAAAGAGGTGCGCCACCAGCAAATGAGGAGTGCCTGATGTGGTGTGCAGGGTGGGCAAAGGGAGTGCTGATGTTGATGGAGGAGCAGGGAATGTAATGGAGGGGAGCAAAGCCGGGCCAAGGAGGGCCGACGGGGGTCGCGGAGCGCCCGTCCAGCAGGACAGCCATCCATGCTGCGTATCGCCGAATGGGGAGGGATGTTCAGAGTCAGGAATGAAATACAGGCGCTCCACATCGAGGACGGAGAGGGGATTGAGGAGTGCCTATTCTAGCGTAGGAGCACCATTGGGGAGGAGGGGGGGCGAGGAGGCCTGTTCAGAGTCAGGAATCAAATGGAGGTGCTCCAAATCGAGGTTGGAGAGGGGATTCAAGAGCGCCTATTCTAGCCTAGAAGCACCATTGGGGAGGGGGGAGGAGGGATGTTCAGAGTCTGGAATGAAATAGAGGTGCTCCAAATCGAGGTCGGAGAGGGGATTGAGGAGCGCAGAATAAAGTATCGAAGCGCCAATCCAGATTGAGGAGCGCCTATTCTAGCGTAGGAGCACCATTGGGGAGGTGGGGTATGAAGCAGCCCACCATGTGTAATTGATGAGTAGTGCAGTGGCTTCAGCAGTAATACAATCTATCACCGTGGAAGGGCAAAATTTACCTCGATATTCATCTTGAGAAAACATAACTGTAACTTTCTTTCCAGTGGCATACTCAGACAGCGCCCAATAAATAGCTGCGGCAACAAGCACTAATGTCTGCGGTGTGAGTGGTTGAAAGAACTGCAATGTGGTGGGTTGTCACCCCAAGCTGTTGGTGGTGAAGAAAAATTGATGATAGATTAAGTCAAGCACTTCCATCCGTGTGTACCACAATTTCTTAGAATCGATGACCTTCGAGAGATAAGCATCGTCAAACAGGAGCTCCCTAACTGGAATTCGAAGCTCAGTCTCTGATCCTAAATCCAACCGGTAACTACAGACAATAGCTCGACATGCTCCATCTGCCAAACGCCCTTGAATGGTACTAATCTTTAGTTTTTACTACGTATATGTCTGGGGTTTAGTATCATCGTAACTCCAATCGAGGAGTAGAAACCAGAATATACACTTACAGCTTCTCGGGTTTGCGGATCAATTTCAAGGGATGGACCACCGGGCAACTGACACACAGATGGAGTACGAACAGGAGCACCTGCTAATGCACGCTGACAATTGTTGGCTTCAATCGCGAGTTTCCAAGCTTCGTCAACAATCGAGTACTTCTCATCGGAAATGATTGGCCAGGGAGTCTGTCTGAATACGATTGCCTCCATTAATCGTTTCGCTACCTCAAAGGTAACCTTTTGGTGTTGAGAAACGTTGTGATCTCCGCCGGCCTTTGGTTGAGGAACATTCTGGTCTCCACCACTCTTGGGAAGTGGGAGCGCCTGGGCGGGTACAACATCAGACTCCCGTAATATGTTGATGGTTGACTTTTGGCGCTTGAGCAATGGTGGTGCGATGGCCCCGGCCGGATGTTGCAGATTTGGAAGCGAAGTGCGTGCAATGACAGTATTTGCACGTCTCCGTTTCTTTGGCAGTGGAACCGTTGGTGTTCGTATTGTCTTATCACGGCGCGCCTGGTCTAGATGTAGGACCTCCTGCTGGTTGTCCAAATCGTCTTCTTCGTTATCGGATGACAAGGTGGACTCTCCAGGGTCTTCACTTTCGTTCTTGCTGATCTCTCGATCGGTATCGTTATCATCCTGCTTCTTACGAATTATAGCGCCGACACTAGCAATTTCCAACACTTTACTCGAAGGCTGGGTTGGAAGTTCAAACATTTGATCTGCAATGAAGATTGGCTGTCTTCTTCTTTGCACGTGCAAGTGCTGTCTCAAGGTGGGCTTCTTAATTCTTCTGTGAATAGTGATTCCTCACCGGACTGGCCGTAGGTTCCATGTTGATGATGACGAAGTGAAGGTGGAGAATGTAGACGGAAGTATATAAGGGTAAATATAGTATGAAGTTTAGTAGAATGAGGGGAAAATAGGGCAACAAAGGAACAATCGGTCGAAGAGGATGCAATTCGAGGCTTGCCTGCAAAACGTGACGCTCGGCGCAGGAGGATGCAATCTTAAGGCGTGCCTGGAAAGAGTCCGGAAGACATGTCGGCGGTTCGTATTGATATTTTCAATGCTAGTTCTTTGTTGTGATTTAGGAAGCGTCAGGTGCACCGCATTAGATGGATTGTTCATGCCCCCAATTCCCGAATGTTAGCACTCGTATCCAAGTACGCTATTGATGCAAGAATTGGAGGTTGGTTTAAGCCAACATACCTAGAATTGAACGAGACTCACCTGAAGATCTCGACACACACCTGAAGGACTCGAGACATTAACTGACAAATGGGTTGATGGTGATCGCCCCTGCATATGACTCCGCCAAAGGTAGTTCATTGTGACTCTAGTTCGAGCATATGAGCAGTGACGGCATGGCACAGAATTGTCGGTGTGTTGAAGAATCTTGCAGATCTTGGACGGAGGATAGAGCTGGGACCTTGCTGAGTGGCAACACTTGAAGTTACATGGGTTCGAACTAAGTTTGTTGCTGATTGTGGATAAATATGAATTTCCGAATGCGGTATACCAGTCAGAAGCACATCCTATTTTGATGATATTCTGTTGTTTTACGATTCTGCAGCAAAGTTAGCGGTTGATTAGGCATTATCGTGTGCAGAACTTCACTATCGGCGGTCCAAGTCTGCTGAAGTCACAATATGTATGCAGTCAGTGTAAGAGAGGATGGAGAATTTGGGGTTACAAAGAAGAGATTCAACATAGAGAAGGAACGTTGAAGGTACGATGAAGACTCAGGGGTAATCTAATCGATTCCAGTTGTCGTCAATGCCAAGATTGCTAGCGAATGGGTCATTAATTGTCACTCACAGTAAGATGTTGCGCATAATATCTTGTAAACACCGCATCGTTTAATCACATACTCATTATGAGTCTCAAAGCTACAATGTTGACTTAACATGAATATTGGGGTTCAAAGCAGTGCATAAGAAAGATATGGAATACATCCTGAGGATTCATCTGACAGCGGAAAGACGAATCACAGCATGCAGTTCCGGCCAATTGAGATGCAGCGAGTATTGACTAGGCATGCAGGATTCAATCTGATGGAATGGCTGGGATTGCAGGCTCGCCTTACTTTGACAGTTACTTGTACTCTCAGAAATTGCGTTGTTCTAACTCGAGCTTTCATCACGGTTTGATCTTTATGCACTCTTGGGATTGGACATTGGAGGAAATCAGATATCGTCTGTTTATGATTTGTCATGAACTTCAGGCAGGAGCTTGCCAGTCACCGATCCAGCTGCTGAGCAGAGACTGGCATTCAGATTCTCTATCTCTTCGAGCTCTCTTGATGGAAATCGGTTCATAATCTATTTTAAGATACGGGGTTTTGGCGGCCCAAACATACAAGTTAGTCAAAATGTAGTTATGTCTGCATTAGAAGTGTTCTGAATTTCAGCCTGTTCAAGGAAGTGTGGTATACCGGTGAGCGGGAGTTGCCAGTCATCTGCAGAGTCGCTGAGCAGAACCTGTCTTTTGAGGTTTACTCTCTCAAGCTGCAGCTCGATTATGGAGCTCGAATGACTGAATCTATTTTAAGATCTTGGAAACGTATACGTCCGAACATACCTCTTAGTCAAAATTCAGATTAGTGTGGTTACTCATCACCCAGGGCTGTGTATCTTCGGTAAGTGTGTGGTGGACACCTTCCTCCAATGGATTGGGTTGACACGGAGCATGACAGTTATGGCAGTTTAGCAGCGGCCTTCACATCCCGATCAAGCATAGTGTCAGATATTTCCTGGGGTCAAGCGGGATGAGCCGTGCCTGAACCTAAAGTTTAGCGTCTGCATGATGGACACTCTGTGTGCTCGCAGCCACAGATTCAACCCATTCAGAAAGGACCAAATATGCTTGGTATGGAGCAAAATGAACCATTCAAGGGTAATGCGAAGTGGGTATGCACAGTTCAGAGGCGTGCCTGGAGTGGGATCATACAATAATAATGGGTCGCGGCTTGTCAAAATTGGGCGTTGAATAGAATATGCATGGGGTGTCAAATCTGAGACCATCAACCTCGACAGGAGAGTGGATCTGAGGGGTGCCTGAATTTCATTCCTGAGCGAGGAAATACTCGGCGGTTTTCTTCGGGGAAGCCTTGAATATGCGAGCCGTGTCTCAGGATATGATACATCAACACGATCTGGCATAGACAGTCTTTCAATCCCTGGATGATTAGAGATATGCAGTGCTGGATCAGTCTCAGGAAAGTCAAGAAGTTGATATCGATTCTCTTTTGCAATTGACTGTAAATTATTCAACAGTGATGATTCAGAGAATATCCCGAATTCTGTCGCAATTCTAGTGTCTGGTGCGCCTGAAATAGACAAGTTACCTATAATTTGAATCACACATGGAGGTTCAGACGCGCCTGAAACATGGATCTCGTTTGCAGATTTCGGAATCACAATTCCACTCGGACAATATACGATTAACAGAGACTGCAGCTTCGACAGCTTCTTACAAAGAGAAATATATGGCACCGTGCAATTTGACTTAGTCGACCATTACACTGGCGCACCTGCTTTTCATCACATATTGGATCCTCCAAATCAGGCACTAGTTCAGTTTACCAGATATCTGTTGATCATTGACTTCATCTCATATTCGTTAGGATAATCATCTAACACGAAATGCAATTGAACTCTAACCCATACTCCCCGTCTCCTCCCCCGTGCCTTATTCTCCATACCACTTGACTATTTTGTATCAGTTGATGAGATTGTATTGGTTGAATGTTTAAAGAGGTGTACCTGGATTACCCTGGCCTAAAAATGATCATTCATCCTCGCCATCATCTGATCGCACGCCGTCTCCATACTCCGTAAGCTGCTTCGTATCGTCTTCCCGACACTCCAGAATGCGGTATATCATCGAAGTCATGATGTTCGGTCGGCTCATAAGGCCATGCAGGACTCTCATTTGTGCCACTCCAGAGAGCTAGTGGAGATCACTCGCTCTGTTATCATAACCACCGGGCCCGGTGTTCAATAGCGACGTGAGTGGGACTCAGTTTTGCCCCAGTCGGACAACCCGTGCAAAGGCCTGGCGCTGCTCATTCAATACCCAGAACTTCTGAGTTATTACCGCATGGTTTGCTGCTGTGAGATTGAGGCCTGTCCCACCCACTTTGGGTGTAGTTACAAACACAGAGGGATTTGGCGAATCTTGGAATTTGAGCTGCATTTCTGTGCGCTCATCGTTGC
>Ga0307515_10017040_pt1 | contig 13268 bp, 11 predicted proteins | sample 17_EM_MG_FD_194513 | JGI IMG/M metagenome (GOLD analysis project Ga0307515, IMG submission 194513) | Populus trichocarpa ectomycorrhiza microbial communities from riparian zone in the Pacific Northwest, United States - 17_EM | ecosystem: Host-associated > Plants > Roots > Unclassified | place...
GCATACTCGACTCCAGGCGGCGCTATCGGAAGCTGCATTATCTCGTCCAATGGGCCGGTTACAACCACATACGCACCAGCTGGGAGCCGGCGGAACACCTTAAAAACGCCCGAGATCTAGTTGACGATTTTCACCGAGAGAGTCCGGATCGGCCACGGGAGTAGGGGTATAGAGTCGGGGGCGGAGGTACGGAGGACACGGAAGCAGTTTGGACGTTTTATTGTACTTTGTTTCTTCATTTCCTTCTCTTCTCTTTTGATTGGATTTCGGCCCGGTATAATGGCGTTGGCACGGGTTTTACCACCTACCAATGGAGGTGGAGTTTCCCCGTGCGCCGAATCCGCCGAAAGGTCGCCATTTAGCGTACTGATCGGTTGTGGGACTTATGTGTTCGTACGATTGCGTACGTAGGATGATTGTTTCATTCTTTGTTTCCTTTCCTTCGTTTCTCTTATATACTGGCTTTGGCAGCCCAGGAGGTCTGCGCCTAGAGAGGGGGATAATGTAATGGCGACACGTGACCCGAGGCCGGGTAAGCGCTATTGTATATAGATCGCCCGGTACGACACTTGGATCAGTATCGAATATCTTACTACTATACTCTCCATCTATGCTCACTCGGTCTCGTGTGCAACCGTATACTATCATATCATACGTCTGCGACTAGACGTAGGCGTACGTGCATTTACAACGTTCCCCAACACCAAAAGCGCACTTTTGAGGTAGCGAAGTGGTTCATGGAGGCAATCATATTCACAAAGAATCCTTGGCGAATAATATCCGATGACAAGTACTCGATGATTGACCAAGCTTGGAAACTGGCGATTGATGCCCAGGATCATCAGCGGGCATTAGCAGGTGCACCTGGAGGTACACCATCTGTGTGTCAATTGCCCGGTGGTCCATCTCTCAAAATAGATCCGCAAATACAAGAAGCTGTATGTCTTGAATTCCGTTTAATGCTCCTCTATCAGACTCACGGATATTGACTACCCCCAAAAATATACATAGTTGAAACTGAAGAGTAGTACCATTCGAGGACGGTTGCCAGATGGGGCACGTCAAACTGTTGTCCGAAGTTGCCGATTGGATGTGGGCTCTGAGACTGAGCTTCAGATCAAGGTTAAGGAGCTCCTGTTTGATGATGCTTACCTCTCCAAGGTCGTCAATGATAAGAAGTCATGGTTCACGTGAATGGAAGTGCTTGATCTCATTTACCACCAATTTTTCTTCACCGCCAATAGCTTGGGGTGCCAGCCAACAACATCCCAGTATTTCCAACCTCTTGCTCCTTAGACTTTAGCGCTGGCAGCTGCAGCTATTCATTGTGCGCTGTCTGAATACGCCAGTGGAAAGAAGGCCACGGTTATGTTTTCTCAAGATGAATATCGAGGTTCATTTGGCCCATCCCCAGTGATCAATTTTACTCTTGAAGCTACTACACAATCAATCACAGACCAGCAGCCGCATCACACCTCCCCCCCCCCGCCCTGCGGTGCAACTCCACTAGGATCGGCGCTCCTCAATCCTTGTTGGAGCTCCTCAGCCTAGATTGAACCTCTTCTATTTCATTCCACAATCAATTCCTCCTCTCAGGGCTCCTCTGTCCCATTCCGCACTCTAGACCCCCCCTATCCGCGCTCCTCCGCCCGGGATGGGAGCTCCTCCATTCACACTGGCGCTCCTATGATGCATTCCACACTCCGTACCCCACTCCATTTCGGCGCGCCTGCTCTGGGATATGCACTGCTCGATCCCATCGGTGCTCTGCTCTGCCTGGATTGGCTCTCCTCTATTTCATTCCGCACTCCTTAACCCACCCTCTTTCGGCGCTCCTCAATTTCATTCCACACTCCTACACCCTCCTCTTTCGGCGCTTCTGAGCTTAAACTCGAAGCTCTTCTTTTTTATTCTGCGCTTCTCCAACACTGTTTGTGGTACTCCTCTTTTCAACACAACACTCCCCATCTGGCGCACCTCTTTTGCCCTGATAGTTGTTCCCATATTTCATCCGAATGTATCATATTGCCTCTCATACCCCCATTTAGGTTCGCAGCTAGCTGACATCTCATTACACCTGTGTTAGATATCACAAATCGAGCCAAACGACATTGGAATTCCATTTCATCCACTCGCCAGGAACGAATAATCAGCAAATACAAGGAGTGCCTCCAGCTTCCTTGTGCTGTTGATGAATTGTGTGTTCCTGCTTTCGTTGGCCCTGATGAGATGGGAGATGGAGTGGATGACATTGACAGCATGTTTGATTGATATTTTTCAATCACTTAGTTGGGTTATTGTTTCGGTGTACCTTTGTGTATGTTTGAATCTCTCACCTTTTTCTTTCATTTCTTTAATGTAGCAAGGCACAAAACACAATGTTGAAGATGACGGCGAGTATGATTCAGAAGTGATAATGAACAATAATCCATGCATCATATTCGCTGTTGAGGGAAGTTGATTGCTCATGCACATCTGAAGAGTCTCAGACAACTTCTGCCGTCCTCCGAATGAATATCCATACAATCCCAGGCATCTCTCAGAGTTTGTTAGTGATTTGCATGTTGGTTCAGCGACACTCCCAGGTGCACCCAAAGTTCTCTCCGGCGCTCCGACGTGCTTCCAAACTTATCACAATCACTCCCATCGTACTCCTGTATCAGTCATCAGAGATCCCAGTTACTCCTGTACCGGTCATCAGAGATCCCAGTTACTCTGAATGCCTGCCGGAATACCCTCCCAGGGTCTGATACTCTCCTGAAATTGACACTTCTAAGTTTACACTCCACATCCTGTCAGACAGTCCTGGAGTCTTCCAGAGACTGAAATGCATTTTGCTGATGTCAATCGGAATGCGAAGCCTGTTGACCTCGTAAGGTTATACCCCTGCATGTCTCCTCCCCAGCTAATCACCATATAGAAATTGGATTCGGACAAAGACATGGTGACACCTCCTGTCCCTGCGGAGGAATAGAGTGGCAAATTGGTATTGTTGACGTCACATTGCAGTGAAAAGTAATTTGTATACTGATTGTGCTCTGTGTCAGCTTTTATTTGATTTCAGTGACCAAATTGTAAGACGTGTTAATTCGTCTGTGCATGTGCCAGGGTCAAACGCACCATCCGAGAGTTCTAGAAGCTAAATCAGGCTGTAAGACGGCCAACTCATTCGATTTCTGTTTGCCAGTTGCTGTTAAGTGAGAAAGCAACAGCGAAATTGGTGACGAAATAGACAAACAAAATTTAAGTGAGTGATGTCACACGAGTCATGGGAGGAGCGGTCCGTGCCCAACACGAATCTGTCTGAATGACAACTGTTATGCAGCATTCATCCATGCCTCACTGCATAACTCTCCGCACAGACCTGGTGCACACAGTTGAGATAGTTGATATTGTTTATGGTATATCATGGAAATCGAGGAGAATGAGCGGGATGAGGAGAGATCAGGAAGTTAAGCTATATTTACCAAAAACTAGTGAAATAATCTACATCCCGTAAATTGCCAGCCGAAAGCGCATGAATGCAATAGGGCCACATCATTTCTCGCTCAGATAACGTCGACAGAGGTTGATCAGAAATTGAGAGATAATAAAGCTCCTGGATGCAAATGATAATACTCAGAAACACAATATTGGATGTCAATAATGAGTATACCATTAGTTGCATACGATTATTGAGTGAACAAAGGCTGTTTCGATGTGATTGATGCAAGCGTCAACAGTGCCTCAATGATTCTTAGTCTTACACACTCTGCAATCAAAAGGCTGCATTGTCACATTCTCAATGCATTGGTCGGCATTATAGCAAACAAGGCAAACAGCAGACTCATTGCCCAATTCTTAAAATGAGCAGGAACAGAGCGTCAACAATTTTGGCCTTGCTTCTTGGAAAATCGAGAGGGCTGCACGGCGACATTAACTCATAATTGAACTATCAGCGGCCTTTGCGGTCACAAATTGTCGTGGCAACATCCCTATTATGTCCTAAAAATGAGGGTCAACAGAGCATCAACAACTTTTGTCCTTACAACTCAAATAATCCCAGGGCGGTGCAGCAACATCATTCCATAATGGAACTATTGGCCGCTTTTCTAGGCAAAAATCGTTCTGACAACATCGCTGCTATGTCGTAAATATGAGCGTCAACGGACCATCAACATATTTAGGCCTTGCATCTTGGATATTCAAGGGGCTGTGCGACAACATGCACACATACTGGAGCTATCGCCTGCCTTTCTAGGTAAACATAGTATCGACCAGATCATAACTATGCCCTAAAAATGACCGTCAACAGAGCGTCAACAATTTTATGCCTTGCATCATGGATAAGCAAGGGGCTGTGCAACGACATGCATCCGTAATCGAGCTATCGCCCGCCTTTCTACGCAAAAATGCTATCGATGACATGGTAACTATGCCCTAAAATTGAGCGTCAACGGAGCGGCAATGGAGCGTCAACGATTTCTGATTTTGCGTTTTGGATCATCTAACGGCAATGAAACGCAGCTAACCCACAATCAACCTATCCGCAGCCTGTATTGGCCAAAATACTGGAGATGATATCGAGTCTGCCTCCTACAATTGAGCGCCCATGGCGTGTCAACAATTCTTGTGGAGGCTCAGCAAGCTACACAGCAATGGACTGCATTGCAGTGATCCTAAATTGAGTTTTATGCGGTCAGTCTTTTCAATACGTTGTTGTATACAACTTCACACATATGCATGCAATATCTCACAGATCTGATTTTTTGACTTCTAGCTTTAGAGTCAATATTCATCAACCCGCATTCTGCTATACTACAACATTACTTGTGGCAGTCGCTCGACTCGGATTACCAAGATTTCTCATTCCTACCGCCATGTCTGATTCAATATCTCTAAATACCTCAATGCTTGAGGTTATGATCTCTTCCAAAGATGAATGTGTCTTTATTTGTGATTTAAGCGACCGTACGTTACACATCGTCTTCGACGCTTGGTGGGCCTGAATGAATGCAGGCTTGAAATGTCCTATTGCTTGGATAGACCATAGACATGTGTCTTCATGGCAATTTTATTTGCACTGCGGAATAGAGGAGACCAGCAGCCCTTGAATCATATGTATCATTTGTCATCAAGTTCTTCGCCATTCATCAGAACATGGGACCAGCTCAATGGGGAAACTCTTACTGGCAAAAGGTCACATCGCAAAGTTGAACAAATTAACAGATTTGGAAGTTACTGAATTGACTAGTTCGACGGTCAATGAACAGCTTTGGCCATCCTGAAGAGGTACATAAGTCGAGGAATTACAATAGTAAGTTGGCAGAGGAAATTCATATTTCACATCGAGGTTAATGCATATTGACTGAAATGACAGACAAAACACTCCGAACTGGCAGCTAAGGACTTTGAAACTTCCAATTTTCACCAAGACACGTGGAATCGCTACCTCATGTTAGGATTTGTATCAGCTCATATGGCATGGAACACTATTTCAAATCTCGAGCTCTGATGGTCTTATAAAGCATTATGAAGTGACCTTTTGCTGCCTTCTGCCACGACCGTTAGCAACATTTGCCGGAGGGAAGATGCACTGACCATGGATGCATTTAAGGAGCAACTGCCTTCACAAAATATAGTTAGTTTAGCTTTGGACGGATGGACATCAACAAACAAACTTGCTATATCGTCAGTCATTGCTTAATATATGGATCAAAATTGGGCATTGCGTAAAGCACAAGTCGTTTTCAATGAGGTTGATCACCTATTGTTCTCTGCTTTCGAATGCTGATTAGGGATGATAGGTCAAGGGCCAACACACTGGGGTAAGGCGAGCGGTACATTTGAAGGATGGGCTTGATCGTTTTGAACGTACCGACAGCTGATTACTTGGAATTACTACTCATAATGCTTCCTCCAATTACTCGATGACATGCGAGCTGCAATCAACAGTTGAGGACTCCGGAATTGAGTGGCCAGCATCGAGGAACCACATACCCTGCGTGGCGCATGTCATACAGCTGGCGTTAGGTGCATTCATGAGCAGGCTGGGTGTTAATGGCTGCACCAAGTCTTGGGAAGCCCCTGAGCATGATTAGCAATTTGGAGAGAATGAAAGCATGGACATTGGGAAGAGTCAAAGACTTCGAAAAGAGGGCAATGCTAGAATCAACAACATGTCAGCCATGAGTCCAGGTTTAGCAAAGATAATTGAGAAAGTATGTATTTCAAGATATTTTGAAAGTCCTGAAACTGACAGTCATATAGCAGAGAATGCTTGTTGTATTGATTACGCTGAAACCTGGTCGTTGAAATGAGCTCATTGACTGTTGAACAGCCTAAGTCTGCATTGTGGTACTACCGATTATGGATGTGAAGCCACGCTGGAACTCCACACTGGAGTTGGTTGAGCGAGCCTACCAATTACCAGAATTCACATGCGAGTGGCTTCAAAATCCAAGATATAGCAATTACCGGCCACTCTTCACAACACAGGATGAGTGTACGATTGTTAAGTACATCTTGGAAGTTTTGAGGCCATTCCGATATTGGACTCTATTGATGTTGAAGAGGCATACAGTCACATTGTATCGCATGATCGCAGTCTACAATGACATGATCGAACATATGGATGGCATGATGCGAGCGTTGGCTACGAACAAGACTCAGTGGGAGGAAGATTTATTCTCCGCCTTGATGTTAGCTCGACTGAAGCTGTCCAAATATTATGCTGAAGTGACTCCAACGATGGGTATGCTTCTCATTTCTGCACTTATTCTGGATCCTTTCCGGAAGTTGTGATCATTTCGGAAGTGGGACAACAGAATGGATATTAACCCTGAGCACGAGAAATTCTATACTACCCAATACAAGCAGGCCTTTCTGAAGTATATGGAGAATGAATACTACCCCAAACAGCGACATGTGGCGGTTGATAAACCCGAACACATACCGAGCAGCAATCTCGTCCCCTCCGCGATGGCCTCAGGATCCAGTTAATCAACCTTTAATCCATATGATTTGTTCCGCAATGTTGGACAATACTTAACGCCTAACAATGTGGCTGGAATGACACCCGGATGAAGCGATCGTGCAGCATGCGTATTGACCGCCTCCAGGCTCTCTTTTAATTCACCGCCTGAAGCACCAAAGAACTGGGGGCAAATTGATTCAAATCTCAGTAATTACCACTCCCACCCAATGGAGATTAGCAGCACATTTTTGATACCAGACATAACCGACTGGTGGCACAAGCAAGAGGTACCGTAATTAAAGTACGCTGATCTCTGCGATGTGGCGCGCTATATATTCTCAATCACACCACACGGTGTGGGAATGGTGTCCAGTTTTTCCCCTGTGCGAGATGTCATTGGCTGGAGGCAGTCAAAAACCACAGGTGATACCGTTTGCGGAAAAGTCATTGTAATGCAGTTTGCACGAGCCAATAATGGGATTTTCGCAATGGATCGCCCAGCATTGGATATGACGAACCCAGTAACTGACTCAAAAATGAAGAATGAGGCCGAGGATGGGAAATTGCACAGAATGGCCAAGGCCCACAGCATTTTGGAGATGTGGCAGGGCGGCAAAACCCTACATACTACACAGAAGGATTCTCATGCTGAAAACAAGCAAATGACGGCCATAGGATACATTTCGGACGTGGAAGTGATTGTCATAGCATCCTGGTCACTCCTTCAACATGATGGTGCGGCTGCATTTGAATTGTCAGAATAATCACATTTGCCACCAGCTTTATCTGCAAAGGATCTTGCTGGAGGATGAAATCAAATATTGAATGTCTGCCAAATCCGCCAAATCAACCTTCATCCAGTCGACAGTGATGAGAACAGCGTACATGAAAGCATTTTGGACCCCGAAGATTGGCTAAACTGGAGTCGCGACTTGGATAATCCAAATGACAGTGAAGACAATTGCGTGGCATACATTGAATCTGATATAGAGCAATGCAATGGCATCGAGGATCGGGAATGCCCAGAGGAGAGGGATGTGAGTGCCGTGCCATATGTTCCTGGATTGATTCGGCCTTCACGGAAGTCAAAGAGACAGGCTGAATAGCTGTCGGCAACAGTTGATGGAATAGAACTGAGGAGGAATAAACAAGTGAAGAAAATGTAGGATAGAATACATCGATGTTTCACCAGCTTCTTTATGCATCGTGACCGAGTTTCAGTTAGAGATGTATTATGGGCGAATGGTGAGCAGTAGCTTGTAAATATCGGTTGATAAACAGATGTATAGCAGGTGCAATGAATCCTTTGGGAAGATATATAAATTTTAGTCATGGGAGTGCGAACCGTGCAAGAATGTCACTGCGCTCGGCTTTACCAAAGGGCAGAGTCTCAATCTGACAGAAAGACAACCAATAGTTCAACTCATGATGAAAACAATTATCGATGGCAGCAGATGTTGAATGGGCAATATATTAAAATGAGTGTCAACAGAGCATCAACGATTTGTGGTCTTGTAAGTACGGTCATTGAACAGTGATCTGGTCGCTGTTATGCATAACCGACATATTGGCAGCTTATATAGGCAAAAGAGACTGCAACACCATCACCGCCCTATTGTGAGACTGAGCGTCAACGGAGTGTCAACGATTTTCAGCTTTGCATCTTGGTTAATCTATGTTCTGATTGGTTGCAGATATCCATTCATGAGCTATTGGCAGCCTTCAGGGGCAAAAACAACAGTGACATGCTCCCTGCCACATCCTGAAAATGAGGGTCAACGGAGTGTCAACAGTTTTAGGTCTTGCATATCTCGTAATCAAGGTATCACACGGATCATCGCGTACATAATCGAGTTCTCAACCCCCTTGATAGGCAAAAATACAACTTATCAAAGTTAAATCATGGATTCTTAATTGATTGATATTGCAAACTGCAAAACATCCAAAAACGTATTATTGGTTGTTGAAAACGCGATTTTGATAAGATACTATTAACACACTGCGAAATCAAGAGCTATATATGAATCAATAGATAGAACCACTGGGCGACCCGCTGACAACCCGCCCAATTCAGACGGGTTGGGAGTTTACCATTGAACCGTACCCGAGTTAACGGTTCAGGTATACCAATGACCCGGACCGCCAATTTGCAAGTGGTTCAGTTGGGACCTGGACCCGGACTGGAAGTGACAGTCCGGAACCATTGCTAATACTACTCCCAGTACAGATGTACCACAGTGACTAACCAATTGGTTAAGCTGATGAAAAGAGAGTGCATCCCTTATGATTGGATGCAGAGCATTATGTTGGAGTCGTCTGATACTTCAAAGGTCTCTGGGTATTGAGGAAGGTAGACTTTCAAGAGTGAGTTCTATTACCATGCCAAAATAAGTGATTAATTGTATTTGGTGATCAAAAATCTTTTGTAGGTTCAATGCCCAGATATCAAAAGTTCCAAATGCAGTGTAAATATTCTTAGATATGTATGCTATTCTTTCTGCATGTATTACCAGTCCATAGTGCCATTAGATTCAGTGCACCAAATAAATTTAAATGGGAACTTACTTTTAAAATTGACCTTTTTGATTGCATTGCCACCTCTTCTCATCCACCCATCAAGCTCAGTACTGTATTTGTGCTGCAATAGACCAAATAGACCCTCATCAAGAGGCTGTATGATATGTATTGAGTGGAATGGAAGCTAGAGAGGATATATATAGTTGCTTAGACAGTAAGAATAAAACTCAGCTGAACAGTGAAAATTATAACCATCTAGAAAAGCAATATACAATCTTCCATTTGCACTTAGAGAGAACTGTTACATACTATACTTCAAATGGGGTAGGAGTATATATATATTTCAGGGAAATTTATTAACATTTTCTTTAATCCATTTAAATTCTAATTCTCAGTTGGTTCAATCCTTCTGAGTACAAGCAATTGTTGCATTATCAGTCACCTTTACTGCTGCACACTATCCTATTAGGTGTGTTGAGCCCTTGTAAATATACATTGATGAAAGTACTCAGCCATCTGTAGAAACTGTTTCTATTACTGTAATAGTTTTATGATTTTCATCCTAAGTATAACATAATTTCTTTCATCCTTTTTGGCATATCACCTTTACTTTCAATACTTGTCCAAGTAGAAATTCTTTCTTATTCATTGTTAGGGGTTTTCCCTTAGCAGTGGTAATTATACATAATGATTATTGGTCAACACTTTTGACGTTACATGGCGAAGATTGGTACTCCTGTTCACGCAGTGACATCATGATTGGTCAGTCAAGCAGTCCATTGCGGAATTACACTTGAGCCATATGTTGATTGAACAAAGATTTACCCTACATGGACCTTGGCAGATTCACATATGATGATGTGATCATGTTGCCTTAGCTGGAACGCTTGAAAGTGTTAGTTGTGTGCCTGGTTTTCAACCACACCTACTATATCTTATCTAGGTGGACAACATACAGTTAAGTTGCAGATTCCGCAGAATTACTGTGTGCAGCAGACCTACGTGCAATATGTGAATGAGTGAAATCTTTGAGCCTACCTTCTCAGGAGTGGGAACACCTTGTGGTGTTAGGGGTTTTCCCTTAGCAGCTATAATGGTACTGTATTAGCCTATTGAATACATGTTACAGAGTTACTCCAGGTCTAGTCATGTAGCATGCATAACACCTATTCATGGCGTTACAGGAAAACCAGTCATGTGGCCATTAGCAGGGCTACAAATGAGTCATGTGGTGATTGGTTAAGCACCAGAGCTTAGCAGATTCACTTTTGATGATGCAGCTATGTTGCCATAACTGGGAAGTCAAAAGCTTCAGCAGTGCGCATACTTTCCAACCACATTCATTACTTCTGAAACCAGCGGGACTATGTCTGATTGAACTGGAGAATGCTCTGACACGCAGACACAGCAGTCGATAGTCGATATGTGAGTATGTGGGACTTCTGACCTATTGCCTCAGGCAGTAGGAGTAATCAGGGTACTCCTCAGTCAAAGAGAACGGTCTCGACCTCAGCATGATGTGACTGAGGGAATAATGACACTGGCTGAAGATAAGAGACTCAAAGCAACCCTGCTCATTCCTTTGTGGTAGTATGAATTGCCACTTCAGACTCTGTAGTCAATACGAGCTGATGCGTCATGTTCTATGTTTGTATAATATCGGTCGGTCGCTGAGCTAATTCATGATGCAAGCCAAATAATCCTTAAGGTGAGGCATTAATTTTCAATAAAAGCAGTGCCGACTATGATCGGCTGATGTTCCAACTACTGAGGCAAATGGATTGTTAGATGTCTAAGTTCAAGTTCAATCTTGTTATGAGGGTACTTTCACCTAAGTAGCTCTACGTATGAGTAAGTATCTGCCAATACTTGAGTATGCCCTAGGTGCATGGCTCTAGTTCTTATCTAAAATCTTACTATGTATTTCGAGTTCAAATGATTGGGAAGTCAGTAGAGATCATACAGGCAAAGAGGACAAATGCAGATCGTAGATTCGGATGCTTCCAAAAAGATATCAACTAAATCGTATCAAGGTGTAACACAATACTGACAGTACATATACTGAAAATCAATCTCAGAGATTAATTTATGAAGGTGATGATGTATAATTAATCTCGATGATCAATTGATTTCTTAAAGTATATGCGTGTAATTCCTCTCAATGATTAATCAATACGGTAAGGTATGTTTGTACGATTAATCTCAATGATTAGTATGGTAGCAGTAATATTTCGCCTGTTATAGTGCAATCTAAATTAACACGTATCTTCACACTGATTCTCCTATCTCCTGGATAAAACTGGAGTTCAAAATTATCAGCAATATTACGTCTAAGTGTAATCTCCCTCAACATCCACATCTTATCAGACTCCACTGTAGATACCAAGTCTACACACCAAATAGGCTTTGTTAAAGAAAAGCTTCTTCCCTATGTAGTTCTCGACTGCAGGCTCGCTGTTTCTTATTCCAGTTTCCCAAACTTTGACTTTGTTCCTTATTCGATCAGTCTTGGTTACTAATAGCAGCGGTTCCAGGGTACCCGGCTGCAGTCTGCATTGGTACAGACCTGGAGGCCCCGGTCCGGGTCAGGAATCACCACGGAACATGAACTAGATGACTAGCGCTGGGTTGTTACCGAGACGAGACATAAACCCCCGGGTTTTTGGCCGTGCTGAAACCGGACTGTGGTTCCATTTTGCCGTTCCTACAACTGTGGCCAGACTTTGGCTGGGACTAAGTTTCTGAGTTCTGATCATATCGTGACGTGATCAATAGGTAGATTGCGCAGTGTTAGCACCCCTTTTCACTTCCCACATTGAGATTTGTGATGCGACCGATATTTGTTGGATCACTGTGAAATAACGCATAATGTGATGTGAAATTCGTGTGTTTTCAATACCGACTCAACAAATATTGGTCGTTTCGCAAATCTGAAATCTAGAGGTGGAAGAGCGGCTCATCCCGCACAATGTACGTATTGATCATGGCACAATATGATCAGAACTCAGATACTTAATTGGAGCCAAAGTTGTGAGGTTGAAATGCCAGGTTTTTGGTGGTAAAACTGGCCCAATTGCAACAGTCCAGGTTTTGGTGTGGTAAAACCTGTTGCAACGGTCCGGTTCTGGGTTGGAACGGGACCAGGAACCAATCCGGGAATTTCGAACCGTTGCTAACTCTAGTCTTGCTATTTTGATATCCATCCAGACAAAACAGGACAACTCTTATCCTGTCAATAGACTAAACTGGAATGGGTAGAATTTTCTTTTATCCTAGAGAATTATTTGTGCTCAGTAGCAATATCTACCTTGGGAATATCTTCCAATGGAACCAATACTTTAGTCAATGAAGATTTAGTTACCGGAGTAACAACAAGGTTATTAGTATCCCTTTGCTGGTAACCGGGTTTGGGCCCACAGATGGGCCAGCTTTCAAAATACACATCACACAACCACAATCCAGCCAAATGCCCCCAGAATAAATAGAAATACTCTACATATGGTGAAATTCATGAAAACAATTTCGTTTGGGTGTGAAACATAAAGCCTCATTGCAGTCCTCACACATTATGCTGGTTTTCATGCCTTCTCCACTACCACCCTGACTTCTTCTCCACCTGCAAAGGAAACAATCTACTCTACTCTGCATCCGAAGCGGGGAATGCATTCCTGGTACCTTTCGGCAGAGGGACAGGGGGGTGTGCTTGGTAACTTGCCTGGTAGGCAGTGGGGGCAGGGCAGATTGTGTGGGGGGAGCCGACCGAGTGATTTTCTGTGAAGCCGGAATGCGGGAGGAA
>Ga0307515_10017041_pt1 | contig 13268 bp, 11 predicted proteins | sample 17_EM_MG_FD_194513 | JGI IMG/M metagenome (GOLD analysis project Ga0307515, IMG submission 194513) | Populus trichocarpa ectomycorrhiza microbial communities from riparian zone in the Pacific Northwest, United States - 17_EM | ecosystem: Host-associated > Plants > Roots > Unclassified | place...
CACGCGCGCGCTGCCGCTAGCAGCGGGTTGCACGGTGCCGCTCGTGGGCGGCTGGCCGACGCGGGCGCTGCCGCTAGCTGCGGGCTGTGTGGTGCCGCTCGTGGGCGGCTGGCCGCCGGGTTGGACACGGGCGCTGCCACTGGCGGCGGGCTGCGCGGTGCCGCTCGCGGGCGGTGGACCGGGTTGCACCTGGGCGCTGCCGCTGGCGGGTTGCGCGGTGCCGTTCGCGGGTGGCTGGCCGCCGGGTTGGACACGGGCGCTGCCGCTAGGGGCCGGTTGCGTGGAGCCGTTCGCGGGCGGTTGGACGCGGGCGCTGCCACTGGCGGCGGGCTGCGCGGTGCCGTTCGCGGGTGGCTGGCTGGGTTGCACGCGGGCGCTGCCGCTAGCGGGCGGTGGGCCGGGTTGCACGCGGGCGCTGCCGCTGGCAGGCGGCTGTGCGGCACCGTTCGCAGGCGGTGGGCTGGATTGCACCCGGGCGCTGCCGCTGGCAGGCGGCTGCGCCGAGCCGTTCGCCGGCGGCTGTTCGGACTGCACGCGGGCGCTACCGTTCGCCCCCGATTGGTCGGCTTGCGGCCGGGCATTCCCGTTCGCGGCCGGCTGGCCCTTGGCGGCCCCGTTCGCGGCCGGCTGCTCAGGCTGCACCCTGGCGCTGCCGCGCGCCTGCTGCGGCGTCTCGGGCTGGACCCGCGCCGTTGCCCGCACCGGCGGCTCGGACTGGACGCGCGCCGTCCCGCGCACGACCTCGGAGCCCTCGTCGGGCTCACGGTCCTGGATCATCGCCCGGTCAGCCGAGCGCTGGTCCGCCATGGATTGGGCCTCCGCGTCTTCCGGGGACTCGTACATCTGAATGGACTTCATGTCGGCGACCGGTTCGGGCGCAGCCTTCACCACGTCGCCGACGGCATCGTCGGTCGACGGGCCGTCGTCCTCCGGCGACGGCTCGGGCTGGCGCGATATGAGCATTCAGATTCCCGGTGCAGGCGGGTGCCGGCCGGTCGGCCGCACCCCTCCATGGTTCCAGGTCGTGAACGCTCGCGGGCGGCCCCCGTGAATAGCCTCATATGCTTCTGCCTGTCCGGTAATGCCCCGTACCGGGGGTCTTTTCCGGGCGTTCGGGGGAAGACGGCCACTCAGCGCCCGGTGCCGCGGGTCTTGGCCTTCGCCGCGCGCCGCCCCTTGAGGTAGGCCCGGGGGCCGGCCACCATGCCGCGCCGGTTCGCCTTGAGCAGCTCGCGCGGGAAGTCGGCCTGCAGCGTCGACACCCGCAGGCTGTCGCTGCTGGTGAGGTCGCGCAGCGCACCCGGCGCCAGCCGCAGCAACGGCCACAGCAGCCCCGGGCGGCGCAGGAGCAGGCTCGTGTACGCGGCCGTCAGCCCGGCCCCGTACCCGACCATCTGCTTGTGCAGGCCCTCGAAGTCACGCCGGTGGTAGTGGTGGGTGACCGCCGTCGGCTGGTAGACGATCGTCCCGCCGCCGACCAGCACCTGGGTGAACGCCAGCGTGTCCTCGGAACCCATCGCCGGCGTGCCCGCACCCAGCGCGGTGTCGAACCCGCCGATCCGCTCGATCACGCCCGCCCGGAACGTCATGTTCGCCCCCGTGCCGAACGGCGGCAGCGGGTAGAGCGGGCTCTGGATGTGCGCGGTGCCCGGGCTGAACACGTCCGGCCGGAAGCCGCGGCCCTTGCTGTGCCCGCCGAACTGCTCGAACCACAGCTGCGCGCGGGTCTCCAGCTCGGCCGGCACGATCACGCCGGAGACGACGTCCGCCTCGGGGTGCTCGGCCAGCGCCCGGGCCACCTCGGCCAGCCAGTTCGGGTCGGCGTACTCGTCGTCGTCGAGCCAGGCCAGGATTTCGCCGGGCGCGGCCGCGACCGCCGCGTTGCGGGCGAAGGACAGGCCGCCCTTCGGCTCGACCAGGTATTCGACCGGGCCACGGCGGGCGGCCTCGCGGACCACCTCGGCGGTCGCGCCGGTGACCGGCGCGTTGTCCACGACCAGCACCCGGAAGTCCGGGTAGACCTGCGCCAGCAGGCTGTCCAGGGCGCGGGCCAGCGCGTCGGGCCGCTCCCGGGTGCAGATCACCACGGTGATGTGCGGGGCGTCGGCCAGCACCTCGCGGCGCCGGGCCAGGAAGGCCGGCTCGGCCGCCGGCGTGATGCCGTCGATCGGCAGGGCCGCCAGGCCCAGTTCCGCGAGCCGGGGCCGCAGGGCAGTGCCGACCTCGGCCTCGACCGCGGCGGCGAGGTCGCCCGGCCGCAGACCCGTTTCCGGTACGTCGACCAGCAGTGTTCCGAGTGGCTCGGTGAACAGCCGGACGAGCATCCAAGCCTGCGCCACCCGCCGCCCGTCCGGGGCGATCGCCGAGACGGTGGGCAGCGGGTCGGACAGCTCGATGTCCAGTACGGCCGCCGGCAGCACCTCGCCGGTCGCCTCGATGCCGGGCCCGGTCAGCAACTCGTCGGTGTGCTGGGTGGGCGGCCAGAGCTTGCCGTTCACGCCGGTGGTCATCGGGCTGCCTCCAGGGCGGGACGGCGCTCGGCGCGCTTGAGGGCGATGGTCTCCGCGGCGCCGCCGACACCTGCGGCGGCGACCCCGGCGAGCACGCCGCCGGCCTGCAGAGCGTGCGAGACGCCGCGGCCCCGGGCGGCGGCCGCGATGTTGCGGACCACCGCCTTCGGCAGCGACCGCAGGTAGTCACGCTCGGAGCCGAGGCTCCGCGAGCCGTCGAGCAGGCCGGCCATCTGGACCTTGCCGCGCCCCTCGGCGTAGCAGCGGCGCAGGAAGAACGAGAACGTGGCCGCGCTGGCCGGCACGGCGTGCCGGATCACGGCGTCCGGCACGTACATCCAGGTGCCGCCGGCCAGGTTGCTCATCCGCAGGCACAGCTCGGTGTCCTCGGGGCGGTTCTGGCCGCCGAGCTTGCCGAAGCCGGTACGGAAGCCGCCGACCGCCATGAAGGTCTCCCGGCGCACGACCATGCTGGCCGACCACACGTTGCGGATCTGCGCCGTGGTGGTCGGCATGCCCGCGTACGAGCCGCCCACGGCCCAGAGGAACTCGTCCGGCATCCACTTGGGACGCGAACCCTCCCACGCAGGGCTGATCCCGCCGCCGGTCCCGACAACCTCGGGGTCGGCGAAGGGGGCGACGAGGCTGCCGAGCCAGTCGGTGGCAGCGATGGTGTCGTCGTCGAGAAACGCGATCAGCGGAGTGTGGGTGTGGAACGCGCCGGTGTTGCGGTTGCCCGAGACGCCCTGGGCGTACAGGTTCTCCAGGACAGTCACCCCGGCCAGGTCGCGCCGGGCTCGCCGGTACAGGTCGGGATTGTGGTCGACCACGACGACGATCTCGTTGGCCGGGTACTCCTGCGACTTGGCGGACGCGATCGTGCGCACGAGCAGCGACCAGCGCTTCTCGCTGTGGGTCGGTATGACGATGCTGACGGACGGACGGTTTTCCACGAGAGGAGCTCCTGGCAGGTGGAGAAGGGGACCGGGTCGGGTGGTGGCTCAGTCCTCGAGCGCCGCGCGAGCCCGCAGCATGTTGATGTCGTCGGTACGCCGGGTGCCGACCTCGTCACCGCGGCGGGGACGGTTCACGTGTGCGATGTGCGGCCGCGGGTCGGACGGGTGGGCCCGGCCGATCGCCACGGTCGGCGCGGAACGCGTGACGACCTGGTCCAGGGCCGGCTGCGCCGGGATCCGGGACGGCGCCTGGTTGACCATGTTCGGCGGGAGCTGGATGCGCACCGTCTCGGCGTGCCGGTCGGTGAGCCGGTCCGTCTTGCGCTGGGTGCGCATCCGGCCGTACTCGCTGAAGATCGTGCGCAGCACCCGGGCGCCGTCCCGGAACGTGTTCAGGTTGCTGGCGCCGTGGATGCGGGCGTGCTCGATGCTGCCGACCTCGCCGACCTTCATCCCGTCGGCCGCGGCCCGGATGTTGATCATCGTCTCGATCTCGAACCCGTCGCCCCAGAGCTTGCTGCCGTCGGCCGGCCGGGGCAGACCCGTGTCCGGAAGGCCGAGCGTCGGGACCACGCGGCGCCAAAACGCGTTGTAGCCGTAGCACAAATCGGTGAATCGAGTTCCAAAAAGGACATTTACCACCAGGTTGAGTCCGTCGTTGCCGAGCTTGCGGAGCTTCGTGATGTCGTGGCTGTGGCCGCCCTTGGCGAACCGCGAACCCTTCACGAAGTCAGCACCGGCGACGAGCTCGGCCACGAAGAGTGGGATCTCGGCCGGGTCCGTGGACCCGTCGGCATCGATCATGACGATGATGTCGCCAGTGCAGGCGGCGAAGCCACAAGCCAGCGCGTTGCCTTTGCCGGTGCGCGTCTGATGCACGATCTTGGCGTCCGGGCGCAGCTCGAGGGCCACGGCAACGGTGCGATCGACCGATCCGCCATCGACGACGATGATCTCGTCGATGCCGGCCGGCAGCTTGGCGAAGACGTGCGGAAGATTCCGCTCCTCGTTGAGGGTCGGAATGACAACGCTTACGGTCGGTGACGACGCGCCGTTACTGGGCGTGTTGCCCGTGGGCGGAGAAAGCTGCATGTCGTTCCCTTCTGGGGGCGGCAGATGCGGCTAATTCGGGCGTTTCCGGGGGCGAAAACGGATGCCGCTTGGTGCTGCCGCCAAATCTAGCAATCCATTACGTAGCGTCAACTAACCAAAGGGACAGCTCGGTAGCATCCGTGCGGCGTCCAGGCTCCATCCGTATGAGCAGCAGCTATGCTCATGGACATTAAAGATGTCCTTAAGCACCAGCCGTCACATCCAGTAAGGGACATTCGTGATCTTCTTGGTCATGAACGTGACGCTAGGGCCGAATTGGTACATTTACGAACCCTACCGGCAATCAGGACAAAAAATATATGTCGGAAAACTCCGTGTGAGCTGACTCACTCCCAAGTGTGATTACGCAACGTGTTCACCCTGGTGCAAACGAGTTGTTTTTCCTCGCCAAGCGTTCAGCAAGTGGATCGATGGTTAGGTTGACCTCGCAGTTAATCGGGCCGACATGGAGGCGTAGCGTGCGTGTATCGCTACTGTGGGTAAGTCATTGAGCAACGAGGCCGCGCTGTGTGTGTGCGGCCATCAGCGACGCGCGCACGAACATCACCGGCACGGCACGGACTGCACGTTCTGCGGATCGGCGAAATGCCCTCGCTTTAGGCGGCCGAGGTGGTGGCGTCGAGGCAAGTGACCACAACCCGACAGTTGCCCGATTTAGTCCTGTTTGTCGCGCCTGTGCAGTGAACTTCGCCGATCGCCCGGGCGTGTCGCGCGCCGGCGCCCCGGGCCGTGGGTGCCGCCCCGGCGTTCGCCCGACGGGCTGGGCCACCCCTCTGCCGCGCGTGATTGAGCCGCGCCGCGCCGGGTAAGGAGCCGCCGAACGAGCGAATGCCCAGGTCACAAATGTCTACTTGACCTGTAGGCTAAGTTGTCATTCGCGGGACCGAACCGCGCCGAGGAGGACCCCCCATGCCGCTCCCGGGCTTTCTGATCGCCGGCGTTCCCAAGGCCGGCACCACTGCCCTGCACGCCGCCCTGGTTCGCCACCCCGACCTGTTCCTGCCCGCCGTCAAGGAGCCGAAGTTCTTTCTCTCCGACGGCCGCCCGCCGGCCACCGGCGGACCGGGCGACGTGCAGACCTACCAGGAGCACGTCTGGCGCCGGACCGACTACGAGGCGCTGTTCGATCCGGCGCCGCCCGGTGCGCTGCTGGGCGAGGCGACACCGTTCTATCTGTACGACCGGTCGGCGCACGACCGGATCCGGACGCTGATCCCCGACGCGAAGCTGATCCTCATGCTGCGCGACCCCGTGGACCGGGCGCACTCCAACTGGACCCATCTGTGGAACGCCGGGCTCGAGCCCGAGGCCGACTTCCTCACCGCCTGCCGTGCCGAGGAGGAGCGCCGCGCGGCCGGCTGGGCCGACTTCTGGCACTACGTCAGCCTCGGCCAGTACGGCCGGCAGGTGCAGCACCTGTTCAAGTTCTTCCCGCGCGAGCAGGTGCTGCTGCTGCGCTACCGGGATCTCAAGGACGCCCCGGCCGCGACGCTGGACCGGGTCTGCGACTTCCTCGGCGTCCCGGCCGGGGTGCTCACCTCGATCCCGAAGGAGAACGTGAACCGGCACGTGGTCGAGGACAACGCGGTCAACCGGGTGCTCCGCGGCCTGCTGCGGGCCGGCGGCGGCTTCGGGCACCGGTTCCCCGTTCCGCTGCGGCTGGCCGCCCGCGGGCCGCTGCTCACGCTGCTGCACCGCAAGCGCGGCGCCCGGCCGGTGACCACCCCGCAGGAGCGCGCGGCCCTGCTGCCGCTGTTCGCCGACGACATCGCGCTGCTGGAGGACGTGACCGGCGAGCGCTATCCCGACTGGTTGTCCGTGGACCGACACGCCAAGACCACCTAATCCCCACTTTCCCCATAGATAATGCAAACTTGAGCGGCTACCCTTCGCTGTGATCGTCGCCGTCTCGAAACGGAGCCGCCTTGTCTACTGGAATTCAGGCTTTGCCCTTGCCACGCTGGGACGATTCGACGGTGGTCGTGGAGCCGCCCGGCGATGAGCCGGGGGCCTGGTCGGGGGCGCCGAGCTCGATCGTCGCCGACGGCGAGGTCTATCTCGCGTACCGGCTGCGGCTGCCGATCGGCGAGGGCCGGGGCATCTCCAACGTCGTGGCCCGCTCCGCCGACGGGGTCACCTTCACCGTGGTCGCCGAGGTGGGCAAGGACGCGTTCGGCGCCGAGTCGCTCGAGCGGCCGGCCCTCGTGCGCACGGGCGAGGGGCGCTGGCGGCTCTACGTCAGCGCGGCCACGCCGGGCACCAAGCACTGGCGGGTCGACCTGCTCGAGGCCGACACCCCCGAGGGGCTGGCCACCGCGGCGCCGGTCACCGTGCTGGCCGGCGACGAGACGGTGGGGGTGAAGGACCCGGTGCTGCACCACGACGAGTACGGCTGGCACCTCTGGGCCTCGGTGCACCCCCTGGAGAGCTGGGACGACGCCGACCGGATGACGACGGAGTACGCGACCAGCCCGGACGGCGTGCAGTGGACCTGGCGCGGCACCGCCCTGGCCGGACGGCCCGGTCAGTGGGACGCGCGCGGGGTCCGGGTCTCGTCGGTCCAGGTCGACGGCGACACGATCCTGGCCGCCTACGACGGACGGGCCACGGCGGGGGAGAACTGGGAGGAACGCACCGGGGTGGCCCGCGGCGTACGCTCGCCGGACGGCTCTTTCGGGGTGTTGACGGCGGCGGACCGCGACCCGGTGGGCAGCCCACACGCCCCGAACGGGCTGCGCTACCTGAGCCTGGTGACGATGCCCGACGGCCGGCAGCGCATCTACTACGAGTCCACCCGGGCCGACGGCGCCCACGACCTGCGCACCGAGGTCGTCAGCTAGGACGATTTCTGGAAGGGACGCCCGGGTCGGCTGGATCACACCGGTGGAATAGTTGCTTGAGCAACTAAGTTCGGTACGGTGGCATCAGTTGATGGCTCAATCAAACGGAAGGCCCGCCGTACCCATGGAGAAGCTCGCCACCACCCAGGTCCCGCTGCACCCGTTGCTGGCGCGACGATGGAGCCCGCGCGCCTTCGACCGGGCCCACGCCCTCACGGCCGAGCAGCTCACCGCGCTGATCGAGGCGGCCCGCTGGGCGCCGTCGTCCAACAACACCCAGCCCTGGCGCTTCCTGGTCGCCAACCGTGGCGAGCCCGCGTTCGACGAGGTCTTCGACACGCTCAACCCCGGCAACCGGCAGTGGGCGGGCGCCGCCAGCGCGCTGATCCTGGTCGTCGCCGAGGCCGTCGGGCCGTGGGCGCTCTACGACACCGGCCAGGCGGTGGCGAACCTGTCCGCCCAGGCCAGCGAGGAAGGCCTGTCGGTGCACCAGATGGGCGGCTTCGACAAAGCTGCCGCGGCCGAGCGGTTCCGGCTCGCCGACAACCTGCAGCCTGTGGTCGTGATCGCGGTGGGCCGGCACGACGCCGACGCCCCGCTGCCGGAGAGCTTCGCCGAGCGCGAGCGGGCGCCCCGATCCCGTCGCCCGGTCGACGACTTGCTGCTCCGCCAGCCGATCGACGCCTGAGCTTTCAAAAGACCCGGTGCAAGGCCAAGGTCCTGTGCCTATGCGGGTGCGGCTCGCCGGCCTGGGCCGCCCGGATCGCCAAGAGGCTACGGTGCGAAGGACGTCAGCGTTGAGCCGGTCCGGCCGTACAGTCTGCCGTTGGCAACCACCGGTGCGCTCTGCAGCGCGCTGGTGTCGGCGGTCAACTTGATCGGGGTGCCGGTGCTCGTTGCGAAGGCGGCCAGCGGGTCGCCGTCGGCGCGCCAGCCGTAGACGCCGCCGCCGCCGAGGGTGAACTCGATCGGGCCGTTGTCGGCAAACGAGGCCCGCCAGGCCTTCTTCCCGGTAGCGGCGTCCACCGCGAGTAGGCCCTCGTCGGAGAAGGTGTGCAGGTAGACCCGCTTGCCGTCGGTGGCGAAGCCGAAGGTCGCACCGTGGTCGGGAAAGGTCGCGAGCACCTTGCCGGTGGATGCGTCGATGGTCTGGATCCGGTCGTCCGGGTCGCAGCGCACGTAGAACTTGGAACCGTCGGTGGAGGCGCCGATCGGGGTGAAGCAGCCGTGGCCGGCCGGCCACACCGTCTTGCCGGTGGTGACGTCGATGGCGGTGGCCGGTCCGTCGTCGCCGTTGACCACCATCCGGCCGCCGGCCGACACCGTCGCGCCGTTCACCGAGCCGACCCGGGACCATACCGGTGCGCCGTCCGCGATCCGGTAGCCCCGCAGCACGTACTTGCTGATCGAGGCGTCCCATGCGCTGCCTACCAGGACGCCGCGGTCGGCCAGCAGCCCGTACATCGGTGCGGCGATCTGCCGGGTGTAGCGAGTCCTGCCAGTCTTGACCTCGAGCGCGATCAGGTACGCCTTGCCCGAGGTGCACTTGCGGTACTGGGCGATCACCGTGCCGCCGGTCACAGCGGCGAGATCGATATCCCGGTTGCCGTCGACCGGTGTCCGCCACTTGAGTGCGCCGGTTCTGGCGTCGTACCCGCTGATCCGGTACGCCTCGGCGGTGATCAGCCGGTTCGCGGCGACCAGCGGGCCCGACGGGGCCGCGCACTTCACCGTGCTGAGCGGGACCGTCCACCGTGGCTTGAGCGTGACCGCGACCGCTGGAGTCAACACGCTCTCGCCCGGGTTGAAGGAGTCGCCGGTGGCGTGCGCGGCGGCCTGACCCCACTCGTCCGGGCTTTCGGCGGCGGCCGGAACCGCTCCGGCGGAAACACCGAGCACGGCGGCCAGCACGATCGACAAGACACGGTGTTTCACGGCAGCTCCCTCACCCTGGCTCAGATAAGGTCCAAACTAGGACAAAGGAGCTTCTCGGCCGGGCGCCCCGCGGTGGGGTCCCCCGGCCGGGTATCGCTTAGCCGGTGTCCCGCGAGTATTTGCCCGACAGCACGCCGCTCTTTCTCGGCCGGGTCAGCGGGGGAGGGCGAGCAGACTCTCGGCGGTCTCGGCGATGGTGTCCGCGATCGGGCGCGTCTTCCATCCGAGCAGGCGCTCGGCCTTGGCCGAGGTGGCGTCGAGGTTGCGGCCCAGCAGCAGGCGCAGGTTGCGCAGGTCCGGGTTGACCTTGGCCAGCCCGCGCGCGACCCACACCGGCATCTCCTTGGTCGGCACCTTGGCAGCTCGCTCGCCGAGCCGCTCGTGCAGAATCGCGGCGACCTCGCGCGTCCACAGGCTGTGGCCGGCGGTGGCGATGAACCGCTCGCCCGCGGCGGCGTTCTCGGTCAGGGCGAGCAGCTGCAGCGACGCCACGTCCCGGACGTCCACATAACCGGAGGCGAAGGGCAGCAGGGTCGGCAACGAGCCGTCGAGCATGCGGGCGATCGCGCCCAGCGACGGCGAATAGTCCGAACTGAGGACCGGGCCGAGCACGCCGGTCGGATTGATCGCGGCGAGTTCGAGGCCGCCGCCCTCGTCGTTCACGAAAGCCCAGGCCGCGCGCTCGGCGAGGGTCTTGGACTTCTGGTAGGGCTGGATGCCGTCCGCGTCGATGTTCGTCCAGTCCTGCTCGGTGAACGGGGTGTCGCGCTGCTCATGGCCGTACGCGATCGCACCGATCGCGGAGGTCAGGACCACCCGCCGGACGCCGCCGTCACGCGCCGCCCGCAGCACCCGCAGCGTGCCGTCGATCGCGGGGCGGACCATCTCGTCATCGTTCTTCGGCGCCTGGGTCAGCGTGGGCGACGCGACGTGCAAAATCCCGTCGCAGCCGGCCGCCGCCTCCGTCCAGCCCTCGTCGTTCTGCAGGTCGGCGCGGACGACACGCAGGGTGTCACCGGGGTCCGCACCGCCGCGCCGTAGCATCTCGCGCACCTGCGGCTCGCGGCTCAGATCGCGCACCGTCGTGCGGACCGCATAACCGGCGTTCAGCAGTGCCAGCGTGCACCAACTGCCGATGTATCCCGAACCGCCAGTAACCAGAATCTCCGACATCTCGTCTCCAAGGGGTGTCCGTTTCGCGTAACCGAAACGGTACCGGAGACGTCTCCACATCGTCAATCAGAACTGGAGATGTCTCCAGTAATAACCTTCTCTCCTGGTCGGAGCCCGGCAGATCAGCGGTGGCGGCCGGCGTCGAGGCCGTCAAGGATCAGGGCGAGCATGGGCTGCGTGCGGTCTTCGGCGGCCCGCCAGAGGGCGCCGGTAAGTTGCAGAAAGTCACCCGGCTCGGCGTCGGCGCGGATACTGCCGTCCGCCTTGCCGGCATCGAACAGCAGGGTGATCGCGGCGATCACCGGACCGTAGGTCTGCTCGGTGACCGCCTTCTGGATGCCCGGGGTGAGGGCGGAGCCCAGGGCATGCTTCTTGCGCATCGCGTCGACCAGCACGGTCGTCCAGCTCCGCAGCGCTTCCAGCGGTGTCTGCGTGGTCAGCGACTCGGACACCGAGCCGATGAGCTGCTCGACCTCCTCCTGATAGATGTCCAGGATGAGTGCCTCGCGCGACGGATAGTTGCGATAGAGCGTGCCCGGGCCGACGCCGGCCCGCTGCGCGATCTGATTCATCGACGGGTCGCCGTCCTCGGCGAACGCCTCGCGGGCGGCGGCCAGAATGCGGTCGCGGTTCCGGCGAGCATCCGAGCGAACCATGCTTCTCCCAACGCCGTTAGTGGAGACCTCTCCATAAAGGTAGTAGGCGGTGCGAAGCGCATCAACGACCGGCCTCAGCATCCGCATGACCGACCGCCGATACGATGCCGCGCGGAGTGCCAGACCATCGCCGTTGCCCTACGCCGTGTCCGGATCCGTTCTATCCGGGCCGGCACCGCTCGATTCTCCGTGCGGCGGCGCAGTTGGAGTGGCGGGCGGCTTGCGGTCTTGTTGGAAGTATCTGTTGAGGTCCGGGAAGTCTAACGGCTTCGCACGCACGATCGCTTGGAAAAGTGGCGTCCTTGCCATTTCCTTGGCGACCGCGGACCAATCTCCGTGTTCATCGTCCGGGAAGCGATCGCCAACGCGTATTGCGTGGTCAACGGCCCCAGCCATCTGGTCGGCCACGATGAGAGCGCGATCAAAGTCTTCACCGGCGAGGTCCACTGGCTTCCGCTGAAAGACATAAGGCCGGAGGTCCGGCCGCTGGAATAGCATGGCAAGTCCAGCATCGTAACGTTCATTCGCATGATGCAATGCGTCGTATCTGCTGTACAGATTGGCGATATGCACCTGCTTCTGCAGTTTTCTCGTCTGCACAGATGCGAAGTAGAGGGCAAAAATGATCCCGACGAGACTGAGTGCCTGGAGGGTGTTTCCAATCATTGTCATCCAACCTGCGCGACTCGAATGCCGCCAGGATACGGTCCACTGTCAACAATGACCGTTTCTCGGCCTGCGTGGAGGTTCGTTTCGATGCAGCAATGGACGGGGCGTCTCAGCCACGGCCGTACTCTTTTTCTCCGCGCCAGAAGTAGATGAAGCCGCCGAGGCCGGTGACCAGTGCCCAGGCGAGCCCGGTTACCCAGAGCCGCGCCGGTGAACTCGCCAGCGGCACTTCTTCCAGCAGGGCGTACCGGACCAACTCGATGTAGACCAGCAGTGGGTTGGCCTCGACCACGGCCAACGGCCAGCCGGACAACAACTCCTGGAACATGGTGACCGGGAAGAGCACGGCCGAGCCGTACATCCAGAAACGCATGACGAACGGGATGACCTGCCGCAGGTCGGTCAGCTTGGCGCCGAGCCGGGCGACGGTCAACGCGAGGCCGGCGTTGAACAGCGTTTGCATGAGCAGGGCCGGCGGCAGTAGCAGCCATTGCAGTGTCAGTGGCTCGCCGAAGATGAGGACGATGCCGACCAGTACGCCCATCGACGCGATCAGGTGCTGCACTTCGACAAGGGCGACCGCGATCGGCAGGCTCGCTCGCGGAAAGTGCAAGGCCCGGATCAGGCCGAGGTTGCCGGTGATCGACGAGATGCCGGCCGACACCGTCGACTGGGTGAAGATGAAGACGAACACGCCGACGCACAGGTAACCGACGAAGTTCCCGATCTGCCGCTTCTGATCCAGCACCACGCCGAAGATCAGGTAGTAGACCGCCGCGTTTATCAACGGCGTCAGGACCTGCCAGCCCCTGCCGAGCCGGGTGGTGCCGAGCGACGACGAGACCCGGGCGTTCGCGTACGACCCGATGAAGTGCCGATAGCCCCAGAGCTGCCGGGCGTACACCGCAAGAGTGGGGAGCGCACCGGCCGCACGGAGACCGTGGCGCGCAGCCAGATCCTTGAGCACCGTCGTGGACTGCGGATCGGCTTTCGCCGGCTGTGCCATGGGTAGGCGCTCCGATCGACTCGGTCCAGTACTTCGCGAAACACAGTCGATTTCCCGGTCGTGTCGGCCTCTCGTTGGAACGGTCCCGTATCGACGCATCGCTAACGCTAACCGAGGGAGCGTCGGAACGCAACCGTCCCGTCGTCTCCTTAGGCGGGGCGGCGGGCCTCAGCACACCGCCCAGGCTGGCACCACCCGCCCCGCCCAACACCGAGCCGACAGGACCACGGCCCGAACCCGTCCTCGGGCCGGTGACGCCGACCGGGGACACCAGGCATCAGCCCGACGCCGCAGCCCCCACTCCGCGGCCGCCGCCCTGACACACCCCCGCACAACGAGAGTCCGCCACCCGGTTCGGTGGCGGACTCGTTGTTCAGACCCGGTAAGAAGGTCAGGGGTCCTGGTGATCG
>Ga0307515_10017042_pt1 | contig 13267 bp, 4 predicted proteins | sample 17_EM_MG_FD_194513 | JGI IMG/M metagenome (GOLD analysis project Ga0307515, IMG submission 194513) | Populus trichocarpa ectomycorrhiza microbial communities from riparian zone in the Pacific Northwest, United States - 17_EM | ecosystem: Host-associated > Plants > Roots > Unclassified | place...
ATATTAGTAAAGTTATAGGGGGTGTCTCGTTTTGATAGAGTGGGCGATGCGCGACGTTCGCCTCTAAGCGAGTTCACGATATTTCGGTGATGACTGTATCCTAAATAGGCTAGGAGAACGAGAAGGGAAAAAAGTGAATATAGGCTCATTATCACTTATTTCTATAGGGGGTTGTTTTTGGGGCCTGTCGGGTACAGACAAGAGTTCGTCATCACTTGTCTCTGTAGTGTATTCGCCTCTAGGAGGCTTTTTAGGCTTTTTTTTAGGCTTAGTAGCCTGAGTATTTTTTGGCATTTTGTAGCTAGTAGCTTATAGGGGGTTCCCTAGACAAAAAGTCTTACTAGTTTTTACTACCCTTATACCTTTTCTCCTTACTAATCTTACTAGAAGATTTCTGGGGAGATTAGGCTATAAGGTAGTAGAAAACCAGCCCCTATTTTAAATAGTGTTCGTTTTGGTATTTGGTTTTGGTGTTCCTATCTGTGCCTCGCTTATAAGCTAGGACCACCCCTAAGAAGAATTTTCTGTTGGGGAAAAAGGGGGTAAAACGACAAATAAATCCACCTCTAGCTCGCTAGGCAGTAGGAATTAGGTCTTGAAAGTTGGAAAATCGATTGTTTTTAATAGAGAGATGGGTATGCGTAAGTTTTGAGGTGTGGCGCTACCTTTTGGTAAGGTCGCATGTGCGGTAAAGGTTCATAGTCGATTTTTAATTACTAGCGATACTGCTCTATTAATACCTATTAAGCGCTATACGTAGAGCCTGCTAAGCGCTTTCTACTTGTACTAGAATAGTAAGAATTGGCCGTAGGTTAATAAAGATATTCGCGTTTTAAGTTATGCGCCGCTATTATATAAGCATTCTAAAGCACCCTATTAAACTTATACGGTACTAAAATAAGCCCCTAGGGGGCTATAGACGAAGGTTTTAATAGATAACCTCTTAGTATCTTATTAGAAGTTATATATATAACTATTTTAAAGCCTTTTTACTACTTAAAGCCGTTTATAAAGCTAATCTAGTAAGTACTATATATCTGCTCCTGCTGTAAATTAATCTACTATATAGCCGCTTTCTTGCTAACCTTCTAAGCCTATACAACCTGCTTAATCTCCTTAATAATCTTAAGCCGTAGGGAGTACTATTAAACCTTCTTTTACTGGCCGGCCCGCTATTTACTGCCCTATTTAGAATTTAGCGCTACTTTAGAAGGACTACCTTCTAGCCTTTCGGTTTACTTATACTAAAGGGCCTATATAGAGTTTACCGCGCGGCTTATATAGTATATAAGTGGAGACCTAGACCTAGGCTCTAGCTAGGATAGCGGCTCTAGCTACGGCTACGGTAGCGGCTATAATAGTAGCTGTGGCGGCGGTAGTGGCGGTGGCGAAGCTATACGGGAAGGAGAGCTTATAGCGCTTGCCCGGGCGAACGTATATTTACTAGATCCTATAATAGATAGAGCTAAAGGGGCCGCTTTTATAGGCGGACGTGGGGGGTTAATAGACCGGCCCTAAGGCTATACTGTAGCCGTTATTATAGCCGTCGTAGCTATAGCTAAAAAGACTTCTAGTTAAAATATAAGGCCTTTAGACGTTAGCAATTAAAGTTATAAAGACTAGGCCCACTAAAACTTATCTAAATAATTAAATAAGCCCTTAACCTCGCTAGCTATCTACTTATATTTAGTATATAGAGCCTTTAATTAGCTAGTAAGGAGTAGCATAGCCTAATAAAAAATTAATAGCTAATTTAGACTTCCCTCCTTTTTCTATAAATAGGGCTCTAGATCCTATATAAAGGTATTATACGCCTTATATTAAAAAATAGGGTAGCTCTATATTAGATAGCTTAGAAATATCTTATAGAGGGCTACTAAGTCCTATAAAATAACCTCGCGGAAGTAAAAGAGAAGGGTTATAACCCCTATAGCGGTAAGGTTATTAATTTAGTATAGCTATAGGTTAAAACGGCCCTTCTATTTATTTGGTTTAGGCTATATTATTAATAGCAGTATATTAGGCAGCGTAATACCCATATAGCGGATTTTAAAGCAGCCTATCTATAAGGGGTATTTTACTATTAACCTTATAAACTCTCGCGGGAGAAAGTTTGGGTAATAGCCTACTATTTACTCTTAGTTCTACCTCCTAGCGTGCTAAATTTGGTCCCTACTAACCCTCTTTAACTTCGCCGTTTTAGCGTTAGCGCTCCGCCTAGTATACGTCTTCTTCTCTAAGAAGACGCCGATATATTAGAAGGTCTTTATAACCTAATCTCGCTACAAGTTATATAAGTGGGCCGCCTCGCGGTCCCTAGTACTACTCTTAATTAGGCGTATATTATACTATATTAAGCGCCTACTAAAGTCCGGAAATGGCTTTATACTAAAATCCCATTAGTATAGAAAATAAAAAGCTAGCCCGCTAAGTATATAAACGAGCAGCTTTCTATTTTATAGGGCCCTAATAGTTTTAAGGCGGCTATACTAGTTCTACTTACCTATATATATAGTAAATATTAAAGGTATATAGCGCGTAGGGCCTTTACCTTTAAACTTAAAGGTAAATAGATCTAAGATCTTAGTAGAGCGTCTATTCCCGCTGTAGGTAAATATATAATAGCTTAGTAGGATATTAATAAGTATATAGAAGTAGTACTCTAGGGATAAAGTAGCGCCCCTAGCCTAAAGCTTATAGTAGACGCTTTAGAACTTATCCTTAGTATAGCTATTAAGGAGAGTATCTCTACCCTTATTAGTAAACTGCTCTTTCTTACGCTATATATTTCTTTACTATAGCGTCTTTAGATATTCCCTAACGCTATCCTCCTATAGAGATAGATGGCTATTTATTTCTATAACTTTTTATATTTAATAGAGGTTTATTAAAGTAGTAATATAGCTATAAACTAACCACTATAAGAGTTATATCTCCTTTTAGGGTATATTAATATCGGCTTTATAGCTCTTCCCTTTTAAGGGCTAGCCTATAACCTCTTTAATAAGAATAAAAAGTAGCTTATCCTTTATAACGGTATTACTATTATAGTACTGCTTTCGTTTATAAAAGGCCTAAAGCTAAATAATATATTAACCATAAGCCGTAATACTTTTAAAAGGGGGGGGTTATTACCTTAAACTCCTTCTACTTTAGATTATATATTAAAGATATATTCTTAAGCCTAGTAGTATATATAAGGGCAAAGATATACTACGCGGTTAGTTAGTGCTATTTTATATAGTAGGTATAATAGCAGATATACTACCGCGATTAAGAATAGGTAAGAAGGACTTTCTATATATAATTAGGGCCCTAATAGCCCAAATTACCCTACGGTCGGCGCTAATTAGTAGCTTAATTAGCGGGTGGCCCTTAATACGCGTATCTCTACAGATTAGCGCTGGTGGCGCTATAGAGATACTCGAATCTACTCTAGGTGACTAGCTAAATATATAATTTTTTTTTTTTAGCTAACTAAGGATTAGCCGGGCAGTTAATACTAACGTGAATAGCTATTATTAATATATATTATGTGATTAATTATATAAATCTATATTACGCGATTATTATATAAAGGCTATCCAAATTAAAGCAGTGAGAGTTACTACCTCGCTACGCGAGGTAGCTGCGTTAATTCTAATATTAATATAACTAGTTATATAGGAAGGGGGTATATCTATTATAGGACACCCCCGTAATACCTTATATACGTCTACCTATTTCTACCGACTTAGTAACTAGAGATTAACTATAAGATAATAATCTAATAGTAATCTGCGGCAATTTAATAACAACTTGCTATATTCTGCTATATTCTACTAAGTTCTACTAAGTTTTACCAAATCCTACTAAGTTCCACCAGGACTACTACCTAAATCCTATTATACTCCGTATATATATTAACTAAGCAACTAAGTCTATAATACATACCCTTTCTTCTTACATTCCTACCTTTTTTCCTTATATAACGTTTTAACTTCTTATACAGTTTATATATATAGCTTAATAATATCTACCTTGCTATATATTATCGCCGCTTATACTTACTCCGTAATACTATATTACGTTAACTTTATATATTACCTCTAAAATATAAAACGACCCTAAAGCGCCTATAATGGCCGCTAGTATTATATCTATACTCTAAAAACAACTAGTAGAGATATAGAAGTCTTTTATAGACGCCCTTATATAAAACTAAGCTACTTTAAATTAATAATAAGCCGAATAAGAAGTATAATACTAGCAATTAATTAAGGACCTCCAAGAAGAAATCCGTATACTTAAGATGCCTACATTAGGGCCTTAAAACTAAATACTATTGTGGTGGGGTAAAATGGCTCACGCCTAGTACCTTGGCATTTTCCTGTATTTATAGAGCCTTCGGCTTCCCTCCTTCTTGGACATCACGACCTACCGGAATACATTCTTTCCTTTCTTCTTACTGACTGCTTTCCTACTGATTGATGACGACTGACGACCGACCGACTGACCGACCGACAGACAGACAGACAGCATTGTGACTTCCTATCTGAGAGGGACCGCGTCCACCACCACACTATTTTTAGAAATAAATACGTGGAATATAAGCCCCGAACCTATAATAGCTATCCACCCTAAACTAACTACTATGCTATAATAATCTAAACGGCTACCTAACCCTCTAGTATTTACTAGTAAACGGTAAAAGCTCTAATTATTCCTAAGCTAGCTTAAAAATAAGCTAACTAGTAATACTAACTATTACCTAACTAAAGCTAACCGACTTTATTACGCCCTAAGTTAACTAAAAGGAAAGGTAGCTAACCTTATTAAACCCCTCTACCTAAACTTAGTATAACCCCTAATTATACTTCTTAAAGCTATATATGGTAATCTAAACCACTAAGCTACGGCTTAAAGAAATATAAACTATATAGCTTAAGGAATAAAAAGTTTCCTAGTATACTTTTCTAAATTTAACTATTATATAAGGGAGACCGGCTGGAACGACTCTATACTAGTTAATAGCCTTATTAAATCCCTAAGCCCTAAACTAAAACCCTCCCTAATAGGCGTAGACTTACTAAAAGCCCTTAATGCCTATATAAACATTATTAATAAACGGTATAATAATATACTACGCCTAATACTAAAGCCTACCCCTTAATATAATACGGCAACCCTATAAACGTCTACTAAGTTATTATCTTAGCCTAAGCACCTTAACCCTATAGATATTAACACTAAAACCCTAGAGTATGCCCTACTAGGGTTCCTTAAATAAGAAAGACGCATTAAGCTAGGCCTTTACTTTAGGTACGGAAGTAAGGACTATATCTTAAAATACTATCTTATCCCCTTACCTACGTCCTAAAACAACTTATAAACGGCTAAAACTAGCAGCCGTTTACCGCATTAATTTACTAGTTACTATCTCCGATTTTTATCTAGTACCAGCCCTATATTTAGTAAGTATTACTTATAAGGATAAAGCTATAACCGACGCCCTATAGGAACCCCTTCCCGCTTACTACTAAAAGGTATATTTTAGAGTTAAGTTACTTTTTAGGACAGCTATGCTATAGGATCTTATTAAATACTTTAGATGTTGTAAACCCTAACTCTTAGGATTATAGTATAACCGTTAATTACCACCTTTAGTAAAAAGGTTAATAGGCTAACGCTTAAGTCCTAATTAATATAGGAGCTAGTAGTATAGAATTTATTAATAAGATCTTTATATAAGATAATAGTTTTACTCTAATACCCCTTAACCAATATATTAATATATTTAGATTTAATAATAAACGGACTATCTTAGGCCGTATTACTTACGTAATAGCCCTAAGACTCTAATACCTAGACTATAAAGAATTAATTAAGCTCTTTATAACAACCTTAGATTACCTAGTAATCCTTAGACAACCCTAAATAAAGCTATATAAGGTAACTATTAACTAGAATAACCTTAAGCTTCTATTTACCGCCTCCCGTTATAAGCAGAAGTGCTTTATAACTTACTATTTAAACCCTAAACTAAATTTTAGAAAATCTACTAGGATTTACTAGCCCAAAATTTCTATAAATATCTACCCTACGCCTAAGGAATTTACTAGATTCCACTAACCTAGGAATTCTACTAAATTCTACTAATATCTATTAAGGACCTAAAAATTCTACTAAACCCTATAAATTAATCCTAAGCACTATACTACTTAAAGCTAGGCAGAAGCTTAAGCTTACTACGCGAAGATATTAGAAGGACTAGTATTTTACTATAAAAAGAATACTTAAAGAACCTAAACCTAAATCTAATACTAACTCTATACCTAATACTAAACCTAAAATTAAGTAAGGAACTATATAAGAAACTACAAACAACTAGAGCCCGCTTAATACCCTAGATATCTATATAATTGGAGCTACCCCGCTAGTACGACTTGCTAAGAGACCCAAACATACAATCTTCGCCGTCACTATAGCTAATATTAAAAAGGCATTAGCACTAAAAAAGCACACTAACCCTACCACAAAGGTACTAGTAGAGTATTATTACCGTCTAGACATATTCTTATAAAAAGAAGCTAATAAGCTACCGGAACACTAACTATACAACTATAAGATTATACTTAAAGAAGGAAAGTAGCCCGGATTTAGACCCTTATATAAATTGTCCTAAAATAAACTCTAAGTACTATAAAAGTATTTAGACTAGAACCTAAGTAAAGAATTTATTAGAGTAAGCTTATCGCCTATAGCCGTACCAGTAATCTTTATTAAGAAACCTAGCGGTAGTCTATACTTCTATATAGACTACTAAGCTTTTAATACTATTACTATTAAGAACTAATATCCAATCCTATTAATATAGAAGACACTAAACTAATTAAGTAAGGCTCACTACTATATAAAGCTTAATATTATCTTTATATTTAACCGCCTCTATATAGCAAAAGGAGATAAATAGCTTACTGCATTTTATACTCAGTATAGATTATTTAAATACTTAATAATACTAATTGTCTTAATTATCTTAATAGTTTTAAAAGTCTTAATAATTTAGATAGTTTAAGTAGCTTTTTAATAAGCTTTTGATAAAAACCTAAGTATAAAAATCTTTTAGAGATTTTAGCAGCTTTGATAAGAATTGTTAAAAGGTATAAACAATTTACTAATAAAGGGGTGAGCTATACGGCCCAGGCAGGAATCCCAATATTAATGCCTTTAAAATTATTTGTTTTTACTACTACTAAATCCTTTATTATAAATGGTTAAAACCGGCTTTATATAAGGGATCTGTCTATACAAGTAGAGGTTGTAAATTGCATTACGCGCAGAGCGTATGCGGCAGTGGCCGCATGGCGTAGCGTAGGTCACCTGACCACCTACGGCCCGATAGATAGCCCGACCTTTACTACCCCTTTCTTTCTCTTTTAGTAGACGACGACAGAACACGAATAAATCAAGAACCAGTTACCTTATATTGCAATTGCAGTACCCCCCCAGGTGATACCAACACTGATTAGTGATATCACAGATTAGAATCCGGTGTTATTACAAAGAGAGACAACACGCGATCGCTCCTACTAAGGCCCGTTAATCTTATCGCGTTTGCTAAGGAGAACCCTTCCTACCAAGGCCCTAAAAACTTAAAGAACTGGCTCCTACCAAGGCTTCGTCCGGTTCGCGTCTATCACGCAAATTAATACCTAGTACGACCTCTTTACTGAGTGCCAGTACCCCTACCTATACCACGACCTACGCCAGTTATGTCCGATACAGGAATCTAACGTCCGCGCTGGGGTAATGGAATTACCCTAACTAATAAGACTACTGCAGAAGATGTCACTAACTATATTAACTTTAAAATTAATAAGTATACTAAATGCAATTTTAAGGATAAAAGCCTATAGGAATTATACTAAGAGGACTTTAATAATTTTAAGGTATAGACATTTAAAGACGCTGATAGGTTTATAATTAAAAGACTTAAATAACTGCTCCAACGTAATAGAGTATAGGTCTTCGATAAGAAGAGTAAATCAGTACCACAAGCACTGTACAATGTCGCCTACGAGGACGACCCTACGGAATGGTTAGATAAAGAGATTAAGCTATACATTAACAACGAAGGACCCTTTAATTCGTATGTTATTAACCGTCGTCTTAAATCACGTTTATTAACTCCCTTAACGTCATCTACTACCCTAACCCCAGCTGTCTCAAATGACCCTCCCCCTACGGCCGAGCCCCCCTCGCCTACAAACATCACGGCTCCCTCTACAAACATCACAGCTCCCCCTATAAATATCATAGCTCCCCCTATAAAAGTCACAGCCGCCGTTAACTATGGTAGAGACTTAGTAACCCTGGTAAAGATATATATAGAGGAAAGCAAATATAGCGGAGAGGATAACAACTTTAACCGCAAGCTTACGATTTTTAACGACCTTTGTGACAGAGTTGGTATACCATAAGAGGTAAAGATTAAAGGCTTTCCGATAATGCTACGTGGTATTACTTTTAACTTCTACTATAAGAATAAGGTAACCTATACCACCTTTAACAGCATCTGTAATGCTATACGTAACTATTTTAAAGGACTAGAATATAAGCGTGGAATTCTAACAAAGTAGAACGCTATAACTCTTAAGACGGTAATAATAAGGAGCGAGGGCAAGTCTATAGAGAACTGCCTATAGCTATTACTTAACGACCTCCGTTACTTACAGTATGGTCTTAACGCCAACCTCCGTAATAACGACTTCCTCTATAATAAGCTCATCGTCGCTTGCTAAGACGTCGCTGCTTACTAGGCAGCTTACTCTAACCCGCCTACTACACTCACCGGCCTCATAAACAGCCTATAATCGTTAATTATCACTTATAGAAAGATTAACGGTACTATAGGACAACCCGCTAATGTGTTCTTACAGCCTATAGAATAGCCCGCTAACGTATTCTTTACTAACCGTTACTATTACCGACCGATGTCTTAACTAAGCTTATTAAATAATCGTTACGGTAATAACGCTAGGACGTGCTTCGTATATAAGAAAGGAGACTATTAGTTAACTAGGTATACTAAAGAAAAACGTAATAAAGCAAGAGAAGGATTTAAGAGACGTGTCTACTAGTACCTCGCGGACAATAATATTAACAACGACTTTGATAAGGATATAGTTCCAACTACTACTAGCGGCAATTTCTTCTATAACGACTATGGTGTTAAGCACTTTATGACTTTAAATAGGCCAATACTAATTAAAACTGCTAAGAATATAGTTACGTCTATGAACAACAATACCTTTATTTACGGCCTTACTAGTAGTACGGAACCTGGTGGTACGGAACCTAGTATAGCAAAGAGTAATAATAAGGAGAACCTCACTATTGATATCAACTTCCTTAACTATCATTTTGACGATAACAGATAGGACTCAGCCCTTCTACCTGTTTTCCCCTACGGACACCCCAGTAACACCTTATACGCGCCTACCTATTTCCACCACAATATCCGCAATATTTACGATATCCGCAATATCCGCAACGATATCCGCAACGTCTACAATATCCGTAATATTCGCAATACCTAAATATCCACAATTACTGCCCTAAGCACCTGTTGACCTATATACTTCCCCTTTATACTTTCTTACCTTCTTTCCTTTTTATAAATATCGCCAGTGTCTATATAAGTAGAGGTTATAAATTGTATTACGCGTAGAGCGTATGCGGTAGGGGCCGCATGGCGTAGCGTAGGTCACCTAACCACCTACGGCCCGATAGATAGCCCGACCTTTACTACCCCTTTCTTTCTCTTTTAGTAGACGATAACAGAACACAAATAAATCAAGAACCAGTTACCTTATATTGCAATTACAGTACCCCCCCGGGTTATATCAACAGGATCTTTTATTTTTTATTTATATATATGCCCGGGAGCTTTTAAAGGTACCTTTAATCAAGCCTTAGCACCTCCTTATAAGCCTTTTAAGCTTACTACTTTTTCTCTATATAAAGATATTGTCTATTTTACTCTTTATTATATTATCCTCTTCTATTGACTCTCCTATAGCTTATACTCGGCTTACTTACTCTCTCCCGTACACTCTAGCAATATACTTTATACTTTATTTTATAGAGGTGCTCTAAAATCTATTATATTATTTTAATATATATTTTTTTATAAATGGTGGGATGGCCGAGTGGTTATGGCGCCAAGTTCAGGTAGAAATATCTTGGTTCCGCGAGGAGCGTGGGTTCGAGTCCCACTCCCATCATCTTTTTGCACTATTGTATATATTAAATTTTTAGTTATCTATATAACAATTAATTAGATCACACCTAAGGCGAGGGTTAGCCTATCTTTTATTACTTTAATTTATATTATATATATAAATTATAAAGCTTATACTTTGTATATAATATTATATAATTTACAGAACGTCTTTAGGCATAACTATTTACCTTAAAAACTTAGACCAAGAAATTGATTGCGGATATAGAAACATCCAAGCCGTCCGCTAAGCTAATTTAGGACGTCAATCGTCTTTTTAGTCTGAGGCCCTTTGGCGAGATTTGTAGAAAACCTAAACATTATTTACATAAAAAGACCTTATTAACTTTAACGAAATTAATCTACTCTTTTATAATACCTGTCGATATAAAAATTATATAAAATTATAGAGAAAAGCCTACTTTATAAGTTATAAGATCTTTAGCTCCTTATACACGCGTAATGTTAAAAGAAATTTGTCGCTGGAGAGGCTCCAATTCCATTTTTGCACTACTAAGCCGCGTAGTATAGTAAACACTAACACTAAACGTTTATGCCTACGCAGCTAGCCCTCCTCGCACCTAGCAGGTATTCCATCTGCTATATACCTATTTAATTTATTTACTTTGCAGCCCTTTATAGGTTATAGTATAGGCCCTAATAAAGTTGTAAGCTTTGTGTCTGCGTAGAGCTATAAAGCTTTACGAGAGCTTTGCGGAACGAAGTTTATAGGGAGACCTACACGGAGCTTTGTACAGAGCTCTACTAAAGCTTTGCAAAAGCTTTGCACGAAACTTTGCAAAAGCTCTGCTCGAAGCTCTGCTCAAAACTCTACTCGAAATTCTACTCAAAGCTCTGCTCGAAGCTTTGCTCGAAGCTTTGCTCGAGGCTCTACTTAAAGCTTAATACGGAGCTCCAAAGCTCTACTAACATGCAGCACTGATATACTAGGAAGACTCTATAATCGTCTGCACGAACGGCTTTATAAACGTCTATATCAGTGATGCAAATGGACCGGTTCTGTTTTGGATTGGATTGGTTTTCCAATATTTAAATCTTAAACCAGTTCGGAGCTTTAATTGGTCTAATCTGGATTAGTTTTAAGCTTTAGCGCGAATCGGTTTAACCAGTAAAACTAGATCTAGAGGTAGTATAGAGCCTTAGTGGTGAGTGGGTAAACGCTACCTAAGGAGTTAAGCCTATTAAATCCGCTATATACTTACTAGCTATATATTAAGGATTGTTCTATAGTGTAGCGATACCCTAATTTAATCCGCTAAAGCCTTATAGATAACCCTTATCACGTCGCTCTTATCGCGTTACTCTTATCGTGTTACCCTTATCGCGTCACCCTTATTATTACCCTTATTGCTACCCTTATTGTTTATTACACGGGGATATAGGTATATGGTAGTGTAAGGACTCTATAAGGTGGAGTAGTTACAAAGGATAAGAATATATATAATAGGCGAAGCAATTACGTGATCTTAGGAAGCTGCTATAGATATCTACATACCCCCGCCCCCCCTTACTAACATTGTTTAATACCGCTAATCCTATAAAGAGCTCCATTACTATAACCGACCGGATAACGCGTAGAGGTAGTAGTAGTTATATTAGTAGTAGCTATACTATAGGCAAGGCTCCTACTGTTCCTTAAAAGCGCGTTAATAAAGCCTTTAGTACTAAAAAGCAGAAGAGCTAAAAGACAAAAACAAATATAGTTAAACTAGAACCTCTTATTTATTACAAATCTAAATCCAAATCTAAGCCAAAACCTCCGCTATTACGCCTAGCAACTAAGCCAAAACAAATTAAACTCTATAGCTAGTAGTACCGAAAAACTAATAAAATCGCTAGATAGAAGCGTAGTAAAAAGAAGTCCTCGTATATATAGGGTAAGGGAAAAGGCTTTGCAATTATTTATAAGACCGTAGGAGTTAAATACTACTATTACTATTAGTATTTGGATAAGAAGAAGGATATAATATATAAGCCACCTAGTAAGAGAATCCGTTCTCTATACTACCTATTTACTAATTAGTAAATAGCGCTTAATGGCAACTTTACTATTCTTAGCCATTAAAAACGGGCTTATTAACCTAATAAGAAAGGTAATTTAATTAAGCCTAAAGGAATAATTAAGCAGTATATTAAGCAGTAAGATTATATCTAAAATATATAGTTTAAAGTTTTTAAACTTATACTAATTTGCTAGCTAGTATACTACCATATTACTTACTACTAAATTAAATATACCTACTTCCTATAAATGGTTTAGTATATACATAAGGGCCTAGCGAAGCTAATCCCTACGATTTATAACTAGATAGTAAGTAAGTTTAAAAAGTAGAAGAGATAGCTATAAGATGACTTACAAGACGCTTAATTAAATATCTACCTATTATTTAACCTTTAGACGTTACCAAACTATTACGCGATTATTATAATAGTTACTTACTATATTAATAAAAACGACCTCTAATAGATAAAGCTTCTTACTATATAACGCCTTAAGGGCGAATATAACGGCGTAAACTAAGCCTAGATTGTTCTAGATATAATCGGCGAGTATAAGATTAGTAGAAAGATAGGATATTTTATGCCTAATAACGCGTTAAGCAACAATAGGGCCATAAATTTAATACTTAAAACGCTCTATCTAAATATGTTAAAAAAGTAGCAGAAACCTTGTTAACCGCGGTGTCTTGGCTATATAGTTAACCTATATGCGTAGGCGTTTCTTCTAGGTAAGAAGGCGGACACTATACTAGAGAAGCTTAAGCTAGCTTATAGTAGGCACAACTTTAAGTTAATTATAAAGATCTAGAGGAAGTAGGGTGCTTTTAGATATCTATACAACATTATACAGTATATCTAGATATCGCTATAGCGTTAGAAAGAGTTTTAGATAATTATAATAGGGGGGGAGTAGTTAGAATTTAATATATTTAAGGCAAGTATATAGGCTCTAGATAAGATTTAGTAATATTCACCACCTAA
>Ga0307515_10017043_pt1 | contig 13266 bp, 5 predicted proteins | sample 17_EM_MG_FD_194513 | JGI IMG/M metagenome (GOLD analysis project Ga0307515, IMG submission 194513) | Populus trichocarpa ectomycorrhiza microbial communities from riparian zone in the Pacific Northwest, United States - 17_EM | ecosystem: Host-associated > Plants > Roots > Unclassified | place...
TTAAAAACCATCAATATTAATATATATTTTTTAAAATTATTTTATAACCTCAATTTCAAAAGCATTATTAACCAAACACATTAAACTACTTTTTGTTCAAACTCAATTTCAACCACAGTTTTAACCAAACATCTATTTTTTTAAATCAATCTCAACAAAAAGTACTTTTTATAAAACAATTTTTTTCAAATCACAATCATAACAACTACCGCAATACCAAACAGACTTTATATAAATAGTTCTCTCCATCCAGGATAGCAGAGTTGACGGAAGGTAAGTGATGACAGGTGGCACATAAAAATCATGACACGTTTTTTGTACTAATTTTAGTTCTGAAGAGATAATTTAGAAAGAGAAGAACTCTATACATGTATGAACGTAAAAATAAGTCAAACATTAAAAAAAATTAAAAGGTAAAAAAACTATTAAAATCTTTGAAAAGCAGAGTGTGACCGATCTCTCAAATACCCTCCTTCTCATCTGTTTAAGGTTGCAATGGTGATGGTAATTGAAAATATTTTTTATTTTAAAATATTTTAAAAATTATTTTTATTATTTTTAAATTATTTTTCATATCAAAACAATCTAAAAATAAAAAAAATAAAATTTTTTTAATAAAAATATAATTCAAAATTTAAAGACCGCGATTTACACCTGATATCCAACACATCCGTACAGCTAAACAACCACCAGACATCCCGGCTACCACCACAGGCAACGCGACTACTACAGTCGCCACAATTAAAAACAAAACCACTCAACCATCACAAGCCACAAATAAATCCCAAGCCGCCAGTCAACACAACCCCCATATCCACCAAACCACTCGTATCCTGGACTCAAAAAAACCCAGATGATAATCTACCCAGAAAACAATTGCTTATATGGAAAACTCAGATTGTCAGACCCAATTCGAGCCACGAAAACACTTATGGATATGGGAGATTAAATCACTACGATGGAGAAATACTACTCCAACGTTGGGTCGGGGTTTGATTCCGAAGTGGTGGTGGTGGTGAGCATGAGATCTGGAGTCTTAAGTTTGTTTGTGGGGAGGATGAGAATGGAAGGAAGGTCAAGGACAACCGGAGGGAGAGAAGGAAAGATAACAGGGAAGGGAGACAGATTCGTTGGAATCCGGGTTCACATGTACATATTTGGTGGTTGATTTATTGTTGTTGCTCGAAAAAAATTCTTCTTTTCTTTACATTCATTATTGATGAAATTCCCTTTTTTAAAATATATTTTTCCCTTTTGTTTTCTTTTCTTTTTTAAAAAAATAAAAAATAAAGGGCAACTCTTAAATTTACCCCTCAATTACTAGGAAAGTCTTTATTGTGCACTCAAACTATCCATACCTCTTTTTTTTTTTTTCAATTATGGAAGAATCGATCTAGGTTAGTCTAATTCAATTGGTTTTGAGTTTTTTGAAACTAAACCAGACCAAGTGATTTTTAAATCAGTTTTTTTAGTTTTTTTTCTTGATTTAATTTTTTGTTGGGTTTTTTTTTTAATTGGTTAGTCAGTTTTTTTTAAACCCCTAATCATATCATTAAAGATTTTTTTTAATTCATTTATTTTTTTATATATAGTTAACAAAACCGTGGAATATCATCATGTTCGTGATCCCTGCCAAAAAAAAAGAATTAAGAGAACGTGATCACTAAAAAAAAAAAATCAAGAGAGTTTCCCTTCATGTTTTTAATAAAATAAGTCATGTGCTGAACTATAAAATCTCAAATCTTGAAATTTTTAAACGAAAACCCTAATTAATATTCGTTCACGTATTTTTTTCTCGCGCCATATTAAAAGAGAAGATTCCTCGCCAATTTCATTTTCAAGTAGAAATTACATGAGAAACATGCAAATAGTTGACGATTTTGTTAACTGTGTTTAGTGAATTTGGCACTCAACGCTTGTTGTTATTGAAGATTGTTATTTGTTATTGTATCTTTGCAGCGTGAGGGATAATTAGACTTGAAAAAAATATTCATATTTGTTTTAAAAAAATGATAATAATTCTCTTTTATTATAAGATTATTTTTAAATTTTGTGTCTTCCATGTTATAAATATCCTGTAATTATAGCGTGATTACTATAAAATCTCTCACTTTTATATTTTAAGTCCTAGCATATGTTAACAATCTTTGGGACGGAGGGATTGGATAAATCTAACAAAGTCAAGGAATATTATAAATTATAAAATAAACTTATTGATCCAGGTTCATTATTTCCACGTGCCTTGCTAAATAATTGTCATGTGCTGAATTACAATAACAGTTTAACCCATCAAACTCATTATTCAAATTGAATTTCATTAGGTTTACTAATTGTTTTTTAACTATTTTTATTTAATTACACAATAACAAAAATAAATAATTGTATAATCGAGTACTAGCACAATATTTAAATGTTTATTTGAGATTACAATAATACCATAAAAAATAAGTCAAAATAAATTACAAAACTCAATTCTCAGTCAATCTAAGTCAACATGCAAAGAAAACGATTCAAGTTATAAACTCCACTAGGTTTAAAGACTTTATTTTCTATAAAATAGTTTTTCGTTTAATTATACGGTAATAAAAATAAATGTTCACATCATTGAACATCAACAAAATATTGAGACATTAGTTTGAGGTTGTGATAACTTTATAAAAAGCAAACAAAAATAAATTATGAAGACCAGTTCAAAATTAATCAAATATTAAAAAAAATTATATAAAAAAATCCAATATAAAACCCAACATTAGAGGTGAAATTACAAAAAAAAAAAAACAAAAATAAATTAACAGCATGTGAGCACAAGCCCAAGTGGCCCAACATGTATGGGCCTATGAAACAAAGCCTAAACCCACACACCTACACCTTTGTCTGTCTTTTTTTTTAAAAAAAATTAGATGACATGTCGTCCATGCTCAGAATCTAACCATTACATTGGTGCCCATCAAATTTGGGAGGGAATTATTTTTTTTCTTAAAAATTTATTTTTCAATTGATACTTTCTTAAAAACACATAATAAACACCATTATAACATAAAAGGACATAAATTGTCAATCCATAAAACCCCAAAAAATTGTCCAAAATACAAAATTAAACTAGGGGAGAAGTTTTCTATCTCAATCTTGATGTATTTTTTTAAAACAAGATAAAAATTCAAAAACACCTAAATGAAACCCCTTGTTGAATGAAACCATGTTAACACTGGCATCAATCTTTCCTGTTGCTATAATGTGACCAAACCAATAACCTCCTCTATTTTTCATAGTTTCTGTTATTTTCTCTTTCCTTTCTTGAACTTAGAGTATGAAATGCTAAGAAAATGATTTTTTGAATCAAAATTAAATTTACAGAACTATAGAGACCGTGAGGGAACAAAAATGAAAATAGGTGGACAAAACACAACCTTTTTCTAGCAAATTAAAGAATGGCTGAGGGATTTATCATTGTTTTACACTTTGGTCTTTTTTTTTATTGAATTTATTCTTATGTAACAAATTATAACAAGTTGGTTAATAATATAGTTCTAGAAGGGTACAATTAAAAAATAAAGTTGACGAGATGGAAAAAAAAAGGGTTGTCGTGGATTGATATAGTGTTTTACCTAAGCATTTTTAATATATTCTGTAATTCCTATGGTCAAAACTACCATGGACAGCATTACAGGGGAATTGTTCATTTTTTAATGTTCCTAGTGTGTGGAAAAGTATACTTTAGTCCTTTAAGTTTTCAAATTTTACATATTTGGCCCCTGTAGTTTTATATTTTGATGTTTTAATCCTTAAACTTCAATTCATCACGTTCCAATCCTTGGATTATAAAAGATAAGAGAGAAAATTTTTAAAAAATAAAAGGATAGAGAAAGGTCTTGACCAACCATAAAAAAGGTTAATTCTTATGGCAGTAAATTATCTTTGAAAAAAGAAGTTTAATGAAAGCAACTTTGCTCTTAAACTATGTCATGAAAAGTAGACTAAACTTGTATATATATATATATATTTTTTTTTTTTGATTATCGTGGGTGTCCGGGCCAGCTTGCGCGCACCTCGACTAATCCCACGGGCCCTGAAGTTAACGACCATGTAAGCCTCCAGTGGCCATCATATGAGCGTCCACAGGGTTCGAACCTGAGACCTAAGAGGGAGCAAACCCCTTAGTCCCAAGCTCTTACCACTGGGTCACCACCTAGATGGTTTTTTTTTTTTTTATTTGATTTTTAATTTCTAGAGTGATGTCACGGTGTTTTGTTGTTGTAAATGGAATTACTTAGGTCAAACATTTTGAAAATTGTTTTGTATCCAAAAATTCAGAACTTGCTTTTGTAATCATCGAATATGATTAAAAAACATACTAGTGGACTTGTCGTCCATTTTATTTAAAAAATACTAGACTAACGTGCCAAATTGTTCATTTTAAAAAACAAACTTGACGTGCACAGTTGATTTTTTTAATGGCCTTGTTCCTTTTGTTTATTTAATTTTATAATAAAATCCTTCTCAAATAAAATTATTAAAATAATATTTAACGAATGATACAGCTATGACATAGCTTTCAAGTAAGATCAAAGTTTTTTTCTAGTGACATTAATAATTACTTTATAAATAATTATATATGAATTTTGATTTATTTATTAACCTCACGCAATAATATAAAAATAATTGAGGTATTATTTTATGTTTACTGGTTGAAAACTACTCTACAATCCATGATAGATTTTACATGAAGAACCAAGATCATGAAGGGAAAAAAAAGGCACTATCTTGTAAAAAAAAAAAACAATGAAAATGGGGTTTTGTGTAAAAAAATAAATTTTTATTTCCTAAATTTAAATCTTTTATATTCTTATAAATTTTCTATTTTATCTGCTTTAAGATTGTAATGAAAAAAGCATTTTGTTTGTAAAATAAATGACTGTCAAATAAAAAAAATGCATAAATAAAAAGATAAATTCTAACAAAATAAATATGTTTTTTATTCTATAATTTAAATCGATAAAATTCTTTTAAGTATTTATTTTAATAGCTGTAAAATTAAATAAAAATGAGTTTTGAGAATAATAAATGTTATTGGTTAAAAAAAAATATTAATACCAACAAAAAAAAGTTTGCATGAGTGATTTAGTACTTATTTGGGAATGCATCTGCAATCCCCAAACATAATATTAATATGTGTTTTGTAATGCAAGGTAATTCTATAAAAATATATTTAAAAAATATTTTTTATATGTTTTTTATATCAACATGATAAAGCATAAAGTTATTTTTATCATGAAAAAATCACTTTAAAAGCATTTTAAAAACATATTGAAACTCAAAAGGAAACACATGACAAATCTTGCATAAAGGCATGCATCATTGGAAATTTGAAAATTTTCTCTCTTTCTAAAAGAAGACGTATTAAACGGCACTTTTTAGATATTTTGGTAAAAATTATTTTTTATTTAAAAATATATTAAAATAATATTTTTTATATCAGCATAAAATATAAAAAAAATTAATGTAAATTATTATTATTTTTTTAAATCCAGCTGCCCAGACAAAAACCAAAACCTGTCTCTACTTGCTTGCCGAAGCAAATTTGCTTCGGGCGGAAAAGTCTTTATCTCGTAGGTAACCAAAATGCACACGTAATTCTATCTTTATCTCGCACACCAAACACACAATCTTTTGGTTTCGGTTAAAACATGAACCCCCTCTTCTCGGTAACTCCCCTGCTCCCTATTTTGGTTTTGACTTTTCTCTTGCTGATATACATATGTCAAAACCAGAATATGGACCGCAGTGACTTCATATATATATATATATATATATATATATATATAAATAAAAGATGTATGTACGCACGCACGCACGCATGGATATAATAATAATAACAAAGCAAAATAAATGTACTTTTTACAAAAATCAAGGCCAGTCAATAAAGGGTCAACACGTTTACTATTTTTTTTTTGTTTAAATGTGATTGTTAAAAATAATTTTTTAAAAATAAAATAAAAATTATTTTAATATATATATTTTAAAAAAATTTAAATCACCGCAATACAAAACATCTTAAAACCTAAAAATCGTAAAACAATTTTATTATTAAAAATCCCACGAACAGTCAAGTCACCTCTCCCATTGCAATCAAGAATTTCAAGAATTTCAAGAACTTGAATACCCAGAAACCAATCAAAATCACTTTTTTTTTTCACTTGAAATTTTCGGAGCTTATCTTCTGTGGTAGTACTTTCCCATGGTCTTGTTTTTTTTTTTTTTAGCAATTCTTGAAAACTATGACAAAGCTCAAGAATTGCTTGAAGAGTCTGCTGAAGCCTTTCAAGTTCAATTCAAGCAAAGGTAATTAAGAAATCCAGTGCATTCTTTTGGAGTAAGTTCTGAGATGCTATGTGTATAACCCGTTTATGATCTTTGTGCTTGATTTTTTGATATGTCACTTGACTGCCCAGAGAGACTCGGAGAGGAGGACATGGAGACTATTGCTGCACGGGAACAGAAGCAGTTTTCATTTGAAACTCTGGTCTCTGCTACCAAAGATTTCCACCTAACTCACAAGCTTGGTGAAGGTGGATTTGGACCTGTATACAAGGTAATTATTTCTCTGTAATTGGGTGTAGCAGTGAACCCCGAATTCTGCTGGTCACTTTGAAAATTTCTTAAAAGAACTGGAAGAAGTTTTATCATCTTGTTGATTTTTTTTTTTCAAGGATTGATGGGTTTTCCCCCCTTTTTGAGATGAAGAATTGATGGTTATTTGTATCATTTTATCATTATTTGTGTGTTTAGAAATTTTGTTTGCAATTGCTTTTTTGGGTCCTCATCTCATTCATGCATACCATTGGTATCTGAGGGACATATAACAAAATAACATGTGCATTAAGTTCTAGCCTTGAAGATGTAAGCAACCTAATAATCCAACTGTATGAAGCAAGTGTAAACAAATGTTTGGGTAGTAAATTTTTAAGTTCTAGTAATTTTAAGGAGCTTCATATTAATGAGAGATCATCACTCTGTAGTAGAGTTAATGAGAGCACATTTTTGATCTTATAACTTGTTTGAGGGAAAAGCCATATGTATATGTTGCTGCTGCCTGCTAGTAAGCTATTCCATTGCACTTCAGGGTAATCAAATATTTCACCCAATCTTCTAGACACTCTGATCTTGAATTCAATCTTGATGAGGCAAAAGCTCCTAGTTCTCTTGTTAGCCAAAGAAGTGAACCTTCTTCTGACTCTGGAATGTTTTACATAGGGGAAGTTGGATGATGGGAGAGAGATTGCAGTGAAGAAGTTGTCCCATAGCTCAAATCAGGGGAAGAAAGAATTCACGAATGAGGCCAAGCTATTATCACGTGTCCAGCACCGAAATGTTGTTAATTTGTTAGGATATTGTGCACATGGTGTGGAAAAGCTACTGGTTTATGAGTATGTTGCTAATGAGAGCCTTGACAAGCTTCTGTTCAGTAAGTACCAGTTAAAAGTCTATAACTCTAAGTTTCCTTTTCCTTTTTCATGTTTTTGTCTCATTATTTTGCACTTGTTTTTTATAAGCTGAATGAAGTTGAATTGACTAACACTAGCATGTTTAAGTTTCAATTTAAATTCCTACAATTGTTCAGAGCCGATTTATGTTTCTGCAAAACTTAATATAATGAACTTGGATTTTCTTTCTCAGATTGGGGTTATTAATGAGTTTTGGACCTTTGAAAGTTGTAGTGGCTCTATATTTTCAAGTGATTTGTTTAGCCCTGTGATTTTTTTTTCGATTAAAAGGGATCATGTAATATGTGTTCATTTGTAAAGCAATGTGATCTGTTCAGCTGCCTGGCTGAATTAAATTAATCCAACATTTCCTTTACGACCAGTATTTTTTTCCAGAGAACCTGTGATGCAGAATTAGTGGCACATTCATGATCTAAATTTTGGTGCCAAGAAACTAACAATACAATAGTTAGTTAAAAAAAACAAAAAAAAAAACAAGTTTTACTTTCAGCTGATCTTATTTTCTTTCTAATTTATTTATGATGTTCATTCCAACCTTTCTTTTGATTTGTTTAATTAGCTTCCAGTCATGATCTCTTGTTTCAGAATTAAATATTTGTAAGGCATAGATGATTTCCTTGCTCATCACCTATTCCAACATCGTGAACTCAATCCAGAAAAATGTTGTTGCCATCGTAGTTTCATAAATAACTTGTGTCTTTGTCAGCTAGCTCACCTTGTTAGAGAGACAGTTCTTGAGGTTTTGACTTGTCTATTTCTAAAGTTGATTTTGAACATGTATGCCCCATTCAACTGGGTTTTTCATTAACATTACCGTCCTTCCAAACAAAAAAGTCATTGTGATCACTTTCATGCAGAATCTGATAAAAGACAACTGCTTGATTGGAATCGGAGATATGATATACTAATTGGCATTGCACGGGGTTTGCTTTACCTTCATGAGGATTCACACAATTGCATCATCCACCGTGACATCAAGGCAAGCAATATTTTACTGGATGATAAATGGGTTCCTAAGATTGCTGATTTTGGCATGGCCCGTCTCTTCCCTGAAGATCAAACACATGTCAACACCCGTGTTGCTGGTACCAAGTATGTTTTCAATTCCAACCACAATAATATAGGCCATATTTTTATCACTGGACAGAGTCCAAGTGCTTATGATAAAGCTTGTGAATGATATTATAATACGCTTATGATTGGTGACAGTGGGTATATGGCTCCAGAGTATGTCATGCATGGACATTTATCAGTGAAGGCAGATGTATTTAGCTTTGGGGTTTTGGTTCTGGAGCTGATCAGTGGCCAGCGAAATTCAACATTTAGTCAACAGCATGCTGATGCACAGAATCTACTTGATTGGGTAAGGACATGATTCATCATTTAACTAATTCATATCATGGTGCTTTATGGTGTTTTAGGTTTCATTTTTACTCGTGTTTATCAATTTTAATAATGCTTTCGGTTTGAGACTCCAATCATCTCTTTTGCCTTTGTTTAATTTGGTTTAGGAGAAAAGTGGAAACAAAAATTTGGCTGATGAGTTTTATACATTTGAGTTAAGGTTATGTCCAGTAAACATTGTTTTGGACATGTACAAAAGTACTGAGCAAGTTGGTTGAATGAACTTATTCCTAAATTCTGCTCACCACTCCTGGTCGTTTTTTTTTTTTTTGGTGAACCTGAAGCTAAGATAAATTGATAAATGAAAATGTCAAAGATAGCCTAGACCAGGAAAAATAAAAGGTAAACGTTGTGTGATCTTGGAAAGAGCTATAAAATCCACGTGGCATTGGATAGTATATCTGCGTTGATGTGGGAAGACCTGCCTAAAGGCTCAATGGAATGGTAAAGCTGCCTTTGGGAAATTGTTTCCAGTTGAGGCGCCTAAATCATTTTCAATAAACTTGCGTGTGCAACCTTATTTATGACTAGGGAGAACCTTACATGTCTGTTCTGAAATGGCTGGTGTCTACTACTACTTGGGATAAGCACTTGGGGAATTGTATAGTTCTATTATTGTGTTTTCCAGCCTTCGCGTGGTTATAAGTTTTGGTTTGCTGTTGGTGCAGGCATACAAGCTTCACAAAAAAAATAGGAGTCTGGAGATTATGGACCCAGTACTAGCATCCTCAGCAGCTGCTGAACAAGTAAAAACTTGTGTTCATTTAGGGCTGCTATGCACACAAGGTGACCCACAGTTACGGCCAGATATGCGGCGTATTGTTGTCCTGTTGTCGAAGAAAACTTGCAGTCTAGAAGAACCAACCAGACCTGGAGTTCCTGGTTCTAGATATAGGAGAGCTCGTAGACCAGCAGGAATGTCTTCGACTGCTGGAACATCCGATACTGCTAGAACATTTGGTGAATCTGATTCCCGTACATTTGATTCGAGTTCAAATACTAATACTGCCACTGCATCTACCTCAGCTCATACAATCCCCAGATTAGATCCTCATGGTAAACGTCCAATTGAAAGCTAAGCAAATTCGAATATGATTTTTTTTATTATTATTCTTTTTGTAGCATAGAGGTATAAAATTGAGTCTTTTACTGTGTAAATATTAACGGAAAATTAGTGGTTAAATAGAAGCAATTGTGGAACCTCAGTTCTCCTAGTTACTTTATTAGATAGGGAAGATGGGCATTCACAGAATGGTCAAGAGTTGGCCTTTTTTTTTCCTTACAAAAAACGTATCACAAGGGAGGACGATGAGGATTTGAGTCAAATTCCTGTGAACGTCTGTCTGGAATGTTGCGTTGTTGTTGTGGCAGTAAGATGGTCTTTTGCTGAAACGAAAGGACTGTAGCATACTTGGAAGTTTTAGGGCTCTCATCAGGATATAGCATACTCATTCTAGAGAAGGCGTACACAAGGACACTTGCTCAGGAAGCTGACCAAACGAGCAGGGGAAGTTCCGTACATCTCCCCGGGGAAAAACAGAGATGGGCATGAGAAATATACCACCACACTTTGCGGTGTTTTTCCAAACAAACACAATGGAAATACCACCGGGGAAATTTATTTTTGAAAAATAGTACAGAAGCAAAAAGCTGCGGTTGAGAACGACGGTATTTAAATAAATTAAAATACTCAAGTGTATCATTAAAAAAAGATGACAAAAACTCACTGTATTATTTAAAGAAAAACGCAATTCTCATCTACGGTTCTTTACATGTCTCACCTATTCTTTTTCAAAAAAAAAAAAAATATATATATATATATATATACTAATACATCAAAATAATTCTAAATAAAAAAACAATTTACTAAATTTTATTTTACCTCACCGAACAAGAATATAGTTTTTAAAAAACTTACGAGGGGAAACTATCATAGTTTTGAAATTCGGTCTGACTCGGCGGGTCGACCCGGGACCTGGCCAACCTAGGACTGGAACGAGGCCGGGTTGAATAAAAATAGGGGAAGGAAAAACCCAGCATGACTCGACGGGTGACCCGGTTGCGACCCGGTTAAAAACCCGATTGCGATCCGTTAACTTTTGCTTTTTTTTATTAAAACAACGTCGTTTTGATTAAAAAAAAATTAACCTGGTCAAAACTCGAGACCCGAACCTTGAACCGGGTCAAGTATAAAAACTATAGTTTTTTTATAAAAAAAAATTATCCCTGTCAGTATGCTAATTTTCAAAAAAAATTCTTGACGAGCGCAATTTTTGTACTGGATTAGTAGTTTAGTACAATGAGGAGCCACCAACCTATTTTTATACCTTTTTTTTATTCCTCACGACTGGCTTCCGATACTTTACAAGAGCTTGGCTTGCACCATAATAAAAAAGGTTATTTTCTATAATTCAAGAGTTTGAATTAAAAAATTCATAAAGTATAAGTGCTTAAGAAATAAAATGATATTTTTGTAGAGAAAATAAATAAAAATTTCATTGATACTAAAAAAATACAGATAAAAAATTATTTTTATATATCCAGAAAAATTACTTGTTATTTGAAAGATAATCAATAATGCTACTAGTCCATTCAATGACTTGAACGACAAACAAGTCCCTGTAAAATTCCCGTGCATATATGTATTGTAGTCGTCATAAATAATTAGGTGAACGAGTCACATTATTAGACCCTTTTGATGTGAGATTCAAAACCGCAACTCAATATGAATCTTCTACGTTTAAGTATTTAACTAAAGGAGAGGAGTTAAAATTATAAGTACTCTTAATCAAGCAAATACACACACACACACACACGCACACACACACACGCACACACATACATGTATAAATTAATGGTTTTCTTAAGCGAAAAGCTAAAATATTAACTTGCGCACTTTAAAATAGGAGGATTTAAGGGTGTAGTCATGGGCACGCTCCTAAATTATCAAATCGTCATCGATTTTTTTTTTTTATGGAAAAAAATCATGAGAAAAGTTACTTTAAAAAACGCGATGGGAGGGTAATAATGGAAGTGGCAATCTTGTAAAACGGTCTTCAGTAAAATAATATTTAGGAACGTGATAACAGTTATTTTTAAAAATATTTTTTATTTTAAAACATGTTAAAATAATATTTTTTTATTTTAAAAAAATTATTTTTAACATTAACGTATCAAAATGATCTAAAAATATAAAAAAATATTAACTTGAAACAAATAAAAAAATAAAAAAAAATTATTTAAAAAAAAACACTTCCAAAACACAATGTCAAACACTACCGAAAGATTATAAAACAATAAAGCTATAAGTAGAATTCAAGAGATGAGTTTGTTTTCGGTCGGTCCAGGCTATAATGACTCGTTGATGCGAGGAAGTTTAAAATCTTGTCATTTTTATTTTATTTTTAATGACGCGTGGTATTTTATATTTGATTTCTATTCTTAGATATATCTTAATTTATTTATAAATTTATACCTGATATAGGTATTAAATATTAATCCACACATAAGTATATAGTTACCTGTCCATCATAGTATTTAACATGTTGATCAAAGAGATCATCACAGACTGAGTTTTATTTTGAATTAATTTGAAAGTTGATTCGGTTAGATTAAGTTAGCTCGGTTAATTCAATCAAATCATATTAATTTAAATAACTTAACTAAATTAGATGAGACTTGGTTGGGTCAATTCTATTAATTTTTATTTTTTAACTTTTGTTTGAAATAATATTATGTTAAAAATTTGAAACAACCTGACCAGGCAAATCCATAATCAAGGTTGGGCTTGGTAATTATGCTATGGACATCAAAATATAAATAAATAAAAAGGGATAATGTTATCCCCGTTCCATAAATTCTTAATCGAGCGTAGCATTTATCGTGAGTTCTCTTAGTATATGGCTTAATACTAATTTATAGGACCGTGCCACCCGATGGCTTGAATAAAAAAAAATTAAATATAAAAAATGTTTAGGTTATAAAAAAATATTTAATATTATTATAAAATCGACTTGACAACATGTCAATCTTCAAACTTCCCAACATTACTCTTTACCTAGCATGAATTAAAAATTAAACCTTGTATTAGTTTTTCTAATCTAATCCAATAAACTTGACAGGTTTAAAATCACAAAAACAAACAGATTTTTTTTTATCTTAATGGTACGATCAACAATGATCGTTGAATTCGAGCGGTGAGAGCTCGCTGATCCTTGACGGTGGAGGAAGCTCGGTCATTTATGCAAAGTCATCACCAAGCTCAACCACTATTCGATCTCTTAGAGATTCTCACGTACGTCTCAGATGCAGAGAATCACCTATCTCCGGTACTAAAGCGGACCCCATTTCCCGCACTTGG
>Ga0307515_10017044_pt1 | contig 13266 bp, 1 predicted proteins | sample 17_EM_MG_FD_194513 | JGI IMG/M metagenome (GOLD analysis project Ga0307515, IMG submission 194513) | Populus trichocarpa ectomycorrhiza microbial communities from riparian zone in the Pacific Northwest, United States - 17_EM | ecosystem: Host-associated > Plants > Roots > Unclassified | place...
CTTAGGGCTGAGAGAATTCCTACTTGTTAAAATTAATGCTTCTCTTAGTACAAGATGCTTACCTTGCAAGTATTTTAGCCCATAGCTACCTTTGTATATACTCTGCTGCGGGATATTAGAGACTATAAATCTGTTTAAAGTAAAAGGAGCATTTAAGAAAGTAAAAAGATTGTTAATAGATCCTGGGAGATTAGAATAATTTGGCTGTTATCTAGCAAATCTTAAGCTGCGCCTATTAAGTGCGAACTACTCTACTAGACGTTCAAATCGGTTAAGAGGGACTATAAAGCATTATCCTATGTGTGGGTGGACTCTAATAGGATCGAGGGTGTGCATTAGCTGTCCTCTTACATTATACTAAATGGCCACGCCTTCTATATAACGCCGAACTTATATATAGCTCTGCGCCGCCTAAGAGACATATCTTATAACCGCACACTATAGATTAATTAGATTTGTATATATCTTAATCAATCCCAAATTAAATACTGCAGAAATTTAAGGTTGGGATCTCTGTTTTATAAGGTATTTAAGTTTATATATTTAGCGTGCCGAATTGGTAAATTTACTCTCTACTTTTTTAAAATAAAAAATATATTAATATATTACTTTCTACAGTCAAATCTCTTTACTATTTGTTCGGCCGAGCATATTGTAATACTAATAGTATTGTTATATTAAGAGTCACGTATAGGGTAAATAAGTAGGAAAAAGAGGAGATTAATACCTAAAAAGGCTTAAGATGTCTACCTCACAGGCCAAATAGCGCCCTCTCCTATACAAATTCTCTATGGTGGCAAGTGCTTAACAATATCGTTAAAAGTTAGATTATTGTAATGTTAGAGGGATTAGTTACGCTCACCTGGTTTAAAAGCTCGGCTTATATATCTAATACCGCTAGTCGTGCTAAGTAAAAGGGGGTAAGCTTTTTATAGGTGAGCTTAGCGAAACCATACGTTAGATAAACTTTTATTTAATAAAGCAAAAATTTTCTATATATTTTATTTTATTTTATTTTATTAAGCTATAATAAGTTTATTAAAAAAAAAAGCCGCAATAGCAGTAAAACTAGCCCAAAACCGTCTAATAAAGCAGTCCGACATTAGAATCCTATTCCCCGCACTAAGAAACCCCATAAAACCACGTCGCCCCCAGCTGCAAAGCATGGGGGACGATGGAGGGACGTAAGCTTCTCGCTGGAGCCACGAAAGTCGCGATGCGAGGGAGCTAAGCTATAAACTAGGTGGGCAATAACGCGAAAAGGGCAGCTGCCAGCTTAACTAGCAATGGCAAAAACTAAAGGAAATACTTAGATAAATTAAAGACAATCTTATAAAAGAGGAGGAAGAAACCTTATAATACTAGATACTCATTACTGTCTAAGAGGTAGTATAACGTGTTAAAGCCCTTTTAACGCGTTTAGTGCCTTAAATAACCTAGAATAAGGAGACTAAGGACTAGCTTAACTAGATTAAAGCTAGTATTATAAAAATCTAAAAGGAAACGCGTAGAGGAGGGCCCTTAGGTTTAGGAGTCCCCCTAATATAAGGCTAGACTTAGGCAGCCGTTACTATATAGGCAGCCTATATAGTAAATGCAGTCGCGGCACTATAGAGAGCGACTATGTGTGTCCGACTTAAGGAGCCCTAGGGCTATAAACTAGGGGAGCTTCTTAAGACTATTTAGAGAACAATACTAAGCGTATATACTATACGCACTCTTAACAGTAGGGATATAGACATTTATATCCCCTCCTAAATAATAAAAGATTAAATCTTAAACGGACTAGACACACTAGGACTTAAAATACTAAGAAAAAACTACCTCTTAGAAGTACCTAGGGTCCTACTTAAGACCCTAATTAATAGTAGAAGGAACGTAGATAACTTAGAATTAACTTAATCTATCTATAAAGCTATAAAGCGCTTTACGCCTAGAGTAGCTATTAGCTAGATCTAATGGCCACACAACTCTAAAGCGCAGGCGAAACGCTAGGTAAACCCTAGTAGTGCCTAGAGAGAATCTAAAAAGACTAGAGAAATACTTATAATTAGTATCCTAACCTAGGTAATCTAGTAAAAGATTATAAAAAGCGGGATAGTTATTAAATCCTAGCTTTTTAAGGCTGGGCTATTTAAGAATAGCCTAATTATAAAGTAATACTACTAATATAACTAATAGGGATATATGTAAAGCATATATGGAAAGTAAATAAAATGCGGATAATGTATAGGACCGTATAATATTATAAATTGCCCTAAGGAAAGGGTATCCTATATTAACTGTAGTAAAGCTTATAAAGTATAGTAAAGAAAGGAGTGTAGGACCTTCTAGGGCTACCTTAAGGGTATCCAAGCAAAAAGGATGGCCCTTTTAACGCAGTCGCTCTATATATAAGAAGCTATAGAAATAACGCTACGCTAGCCCCTAGTACTAGGAAACTTTATAATTATTACTAATAAAAAAGGGGATAGGAAATATTAGGGACTTAAGAATAACTACTTAAATAGGGGCTAGGTAAACTATCTTTTATTAATAAAGTAAGCAGAGATAGTTTATAAGTAAGGCTCCAGCTTCGCGCTAATAAAGTAATAATAGTTTTTAGTAAAAACGAAGAGGAATAGGAATAGGATACAGATATAAATAAACCTATACCTACCCTAGATAAATAGGTGTATAATTATTTAATATAACTGCGGAAATATAAACTAAGGGGCATATCGCCCCTTTTTTAATAGTGTTATGCTAGCGGACTACTAGGTCCTTATAGTCTAGGAGCTAGTATATAATAGGTATACTAAATTAATATACTACCCTAGAGGATTTACGCTTATATATAACGCCCTCCCTATAATAAAGGTCTGCTTTATAATTAGCCGGAATATAAATATCGCGTATTAGAAGCGTAGATAGTACGGCCCCTTTACCGCAGCCCTCTGGGTGCGCCTAGAGGGGCTAGAGGTTATAATTATTAATATCTATAACCTATACGGAGATAGCCCCTAGATTAGGATATAGCTAAAGGTTAAAACGGCTATTAAGGAGGCTAAGGGAGAAATTATACTCCTAGGTAACTTTAACGCCTACTACCTAATATAGGGCGGAAAGTATATAGCCAGTAAAGAGTAGGTAGAGTGCCTTCTGGCCGAAACCGATGCTAGAGGCCTTATACTCGCTATATTAAAAGGAGAGCCTATATAGAAAAGAGGGGAATAGGAGAGCGTAATTAACCTTATGTTTATATCGCTAGATCTATATAGAAAAGTTAACTTCTATAGTATAGTTAAGGAATAGGCCCTTATAAGAGACTATATACCTATTTATATCCAAATTAATAACGCTAGCTGCCCGCTAGTGGAATGCTAGCGCCTTACCCTTAGGAAGCTAAATATATAGAGCTTCCTCTAAAGCATTTAGGAGCTTAACTAGGCCACGTCTAAAGACCCCTTTTATACCCTTTAGGAAGGGATTAAGCAAGCACTTAAAGAATACTGCCTATAAGTATAGCCTAGTTAGTAGGCCCGCTAAGAATAGTTACCGCACGCTATATAGCTCTACGCCAGCGCCTATTAGGTAAGACAATAGTACTAGGACTATAATAACCCCTAGAACCTTTAAAGATACCTTATACTAAGTAACCAACTCTAGAAAGAAACTAGGAGAGTTAGTTATAATAACTAGAGGCGCTTTATCTGCGAACTTACTAAGGACTAATTAAAATCCTATAATAATGGACTTTAGATTCTATTAAGGTAGAGTAGAAAAATAAGTATAGTAAAGGCGGACCCCTATCTACTAGACCTTAGGAGGTCTATTAAGGACCCCCTAATAGATAATAATTCTATAAAAGCCAACATCCTAATAGTTAGTTTCTCTCCTAAAACTAAAGTAATAGACCTTAGCGATATTGATATAGAGGTAATAATAGAACATAGGGCGCTTAATATTAGCCCTATTATCTTAATCGAAGAAATTAGTAAATTAATTAAAAGCCTTTTAAATAGAAAAGCTTTAGGGCCAGATAGTATACCAAATAAGGTTCTTAAAGTGGTCGCCCTAGTTATTAAAAAAGACCTAGTAGAGGTAGCTAGTTACTACTTTACTAATAGAATAGTACTAGAAAGCCTTAAAGAATCTATAACTATAGTATTACGTAAAGAGGGAAAGAAAGACTACTCTCTCCTAGGCAGCTATAGGCCAATCGCCCTTAAGAATACACTAGTAAAAGTCCTAGAGAAGTATATAGCTAATATTATATCTAAGGCAGCGGAGAAATATAGGCTACTCCCTTAGAACCAGATGGGAGCAAGGTGTAAATAATCTATACTATTAACGGTGGGATTACTTAGCTCCTATATATAGACAGCGTGGCGAACGCGCCGTAGGTACGTAGTGTTAATGTTAAGCCTAGACCTAGTAGGGGCATTCCCTAATATCTCCTATAAAAGACTTCTCTATATTCTAAAAAGAAAGGGCTTCCTAAAGTAGCTTATAGACTTTATATAAAGCCTCTTAATAGTACGTAAGACCTATATTAAGTTTATAGGGTATAAGAGCAACTAGATCTAAATAGAGACAGGCATTCCCTAAGGGTCTCCCCTATTACTAATCCTATTTCTCTTCTTTATATTAGAGCTCTTAGAGAAATTCTAAAGCTCTAATAATAGTATACTAGGGTTTAGCTTTATAGATAATATAAATCTTATTACTTAGGGGGACTCTATAGTAGAAAACTATTAACGGTTAGAGGCCGCCTATAATTACTACGCTAAATAGGCAAACTAATACGGCGTAGTGTTTGCCCCTAAAAAGTACTAGCTTATGCACTTTATAAGGCAACGGCGCTACGCTATTATGGACCTTACGTCTATTATGCGTATCGCTAGCTATAAGACAGCTCCTAAGAAAACTAATATGCGAATCCTAGGGATTTAGGTGGACCCTAAGCTTTAGTGGAAAGAATAGATTAAGAGGGCGGCAGCTAAAGGCTTAGTAGCCTTTAAAGCGATATTAAGGATTACTACATCTATATAGGGCCCATTAATGCGCCACTCGCGCCTCCTATACACGGCCACTATCTAACTAGCAATATTATATAGCGCCTAAGTATAGGGAGTATAAGATAATAGTGGAACGCTAGTAAAAAGCTTGCTTAAACCGCTACAGAAAGTCTAAAACTAGTGCCTCTATAGGGTTATAGGGGCATACTAGCAAACACTAATAGCTGTAATTAAGAAGGAGGCGGCCATTTCCCTAATTTAACTCTATATTAAAACAACAGCCCTTTAAAGAGCTGCTAAGATAGCTTCTAATAGGGTTAAAAAGGAATTAGTAGAGGCATTTAAGGGTATTTAGAAAATATTAGTAAAAAGCTAGAGGGGAATAAGACGGCCACTAGTACTACTAAAAGCACTTAAGGTCTGCGTAAAGGACTATAAAAATAAAATATAGGGGTTCCTTATATACTAGAAGGACTATATAGAGTAGGAAGCGGTAATAAACCCCTATAGGCGTAGCCAGCGAAACGCTAGCAGAGCGTAGACGGAACGCCGCTACCGTATAGGAGGTTACTAGCACCGATAGTGGGAGACTACCCTTATTGCGAAATAGGCAGACCTAAAATAGCGCTGACGGTAGTAAGTAAAGGCTAAAAACCGCACAGAAACTATATAAAAGACCCTATAGGGGAAACCTATAGTCCTACTATATAAAAATCTAATAAAAGCAGAGGTTATAATATTATTTCTCCTTTATATAGAGGTAATAGGGCTTAATATATAGCTGGCATCTATTAATATACTAGAAATTCTCCCGTGGTATAAATGTGGTTAGATAAGGCAGATAGTATACTATATACTATTCTAATACCCATAATACTAAAGGGCAGACTTTATAGTATAATGCGCCTTTAAACGCCTTTATAAAGTCTTAAGTAATAAAAGAAGTACTTAAGCGGCTATAAAATAGCTAATATAATTAAGTGCCTTAGCCTAGTTCCAAGCTATAAAGGTAATAGATATAGAGGATATAAGCAAATACTAGCCATTTTAAAGCTTAGAGGACTAGTAAGAATAAGGGTTAAAAGATAAAGGAAGAAGGGGTAGTATAAGATTATCCGCGAAGCGCGGTTAGTAGGCTTAATATATAGACTTTTAGCTAGGTAGAAGGCGAGTTACCAGCGCCCCAATATTAGAACGCCGTTACCTCTTCAGCGTGGCTCGCGATTAGGTTTTCTCTTAGATAGAGTTTTTCCTATAAAAGGTATTAGTTTATATAGACCTATTAGGGGGACCGGGACGGGCGGTAAATTGAATTTATTATTATTTTATTTTATTTTTAATTAACTTAATTAAGGGTTAAGTAATCTATAAAAAGTTTAAATAATTTTAATCTTTTAGTTAATTTATTTAATATATATTATTTTTAATATATTATAAATATGTTTAAAATATAATAGATGGGTAGTAGCCTGCATAGACCTGAAAAAGGGACTATATTAAGTAATAAATAGAACTAATAAAATAATGTTTAAAATATATATATATATATATATATATTTTATACTTTCTTTACCCCTACTTTTAATTTTGTAAAGCTATTAATAAAAGAAGAATTTATTTTAAATATTTATATATTTAGAACTTCTTTTTAAATATATTTAAAGCTCTTTTCTAATATATTTTAACCTCTTTTTTAAATATATTTAAATATATAGGACTGGCCAAAAGGATATACTTAGGTTTTGCCCATATAGGGCCTTTTCCTATAAAAGGCAGTAGCCTATATAGACCTAAAAAGGGACTAAATCGGGTAATAAATAGAACTAATAATATATATTAAAAACTGTCTTTTAAGTATATTTAAAACTCTTTTTTAAATATAATTAAACTATAGGCATCCGTATCTTAAATACTATACTATACTGCACGTACGGATGGCCTACCTAGTCGGTACGCTATATAATACTCTTCTGCAGCCACCGTATAGCAAGGGACTAGTTATTTATCAGGGCGGGCATAAATAATATTACCTAAATACTCTTTATAAGTAAGGGCCTATATATAGTAGTATAGTAGCTTATAAGTTAAGGAGTCCTTTAGTAGTTTAAGATAGCGTATAAGATCTAATAGGAGGATATAGGAGGGTACGCCCCCTTTTAGCCCCTAAGGGACTAGACACCTTTACTAAGCTAAAAAAGGCCTATAAGCGAACTACTAGACCCTCCTACTACCTTCTAGACCTTCTAAGATACCCTAAAAGTATAATATAAAAGGTAGACATAGTATAAAGGAATATAGGCTAGGCGAAGGTAGAGTGCGTAAGACTAGCTATAAGGTTATACCTAGGTTTTTCCCTTACTAGGGATTTTTCCTATAAATAGAAGGTAGAAGCCTATATAGACCTAGAAAAGGGACCGTATTGGGCAATAAATAGACCAAATAATAATAATATAATTAAACTTCCTCTTTTAAATATATTAAACCTATATTTTAAATATATTTAAGACTCGATTTTAAACATATTTAAGACTCTATTTTAAATATATTTATATAGCTTTTAAAAGCTTTTATTACCTTTTAAGAGGCTTTAAAAAGTATTAATTTTATATTAAAAAGACTTTTATAAATAGTATAAGTAAGATATTTAATTATACTATTGCGGCTCCTGTTAGGGTCTATACAGCAGGTCTATATAGGTATATTATAAATAGTATAAAATTAAATATATTAAATATAAATTATATTTTTAATAATATAATATTATTATATTAAAAAGACCGTTTTAAAGTATTAATATTAGTATATATTTTATATATAATAGCATTAATTTAGCTTAGAACCATTATTATAACAAAAAGTATTTATATTTTATATTTTATATATACTACTTTATAAATATTTAATTAAACTAATTATATTTTTTGGATTAAATAAAACCCTATAAACTTTTTATAATATATATATATTATTAAAACTATATTATTAAATAAATAAGCTTTTTTATTATTATAATATTTAGATTTTAATTTAAATATATTATAATAATGCTTAGATTTTATTTTAAAATATAGTTTAAAGTTTATTTAAAGTTTATTTAAATTGTTTTTTAAGCCTTTTACTATAGTTATATTACCGTTATAATATATTTAATTAATAAAAATAATATATTTTAAGTGTGCGCATTAATTTAAAAGCTATTATAAAGTAGTTATAAAAGTAGGAGTTATAATAGGTAAGGTAAACTTTTTTAGTAGTAAGCTAAATTAAGCAAGACTTAGTGAGTTTTTAGCATAGCGGGGTGAAGTAAGGCCTTGTAATGTTATACTAAAAAAGGTTTAGTGTAAATCGTAATATTAATAATATTAATAGTATATCTACAGTTACGTTTATATAGCTGATTTAGCAGCTAAGTTATAATTACGCAGGCAAGAAGGCCTGTGCGTTTAGCGACTATAGATATTACCCCATATCTATAGTCGATTTTTAATCGCCAGTAATACCGCGCTCTTAATACCCGTTAAGCGCTATACGTAGAGCCTACTAAGAGCTTTCTACTTATACTAAAATGGTAAGAATCGGCCGTAGGTTAAGAAAAATATTCGCGTTTTAAGTTGCGCGCCGCCATTGTATAAGCACCCTAAAGCACCCTATTAAACTTATACGGTACTAAAATAAGCCCCTAGGGGGCTATAAATAAAGGTTTTAATAGAAGGCCTTTTAGTATCTTATTAGAAGTTATATATATAACTATTTTAAAGCTTTTCTACCCGCTTAAAGCCGTTTATAAAGCTAATCTAGTAAGTACTATATTCGCTCCTACTGTAGATTAACCTACTATATAGCTGCTTCCTTACTAACCTTTTAGACCTACACGACCTGCTTAATCTCCTTAATAACCTTAAGCTATAGGGAGTACTATTAAACCTCCTTTTGCTAGCTAGCCCGCCATTTACTACCCTATTTAGAATTTAGCACTATTATAGAAGGATTACCTCTTAGCCCTTCGGTCTACTTATACTAAAGAGCCCGTATAGAGTTTACTACGCGGCTTATATAGTATATAGATAGAGACCTAGACCTAGGCTCTAGCTAGGACTACAGCTACGGCTATAGCTACGGCTGCGGCTGTAGCAGCGGTGGTAGTAGTAGTGGCGAAGCTATACGGGAAGGAGAGCCTATAGCGCTTACCTAGGTAGATGTATATCTACTAAATCCCGTAATAGATAGAGCTAAAGGGGCCGCTTCTATAGGTGGACGTAGGGGGTTAGTAGACTGGCCCTAAGGCTATGCCGTAGCCGCAGCCGCAGCTATAGCTAAAGGGGCTTTTAGTCGAAATATAAGGCCTCTAAACGTTAGTAATTAAAGCTATAAAGATTAGGCCCGCTAGGACTTATTTAAATAGTCTAATAAGCCCTTAACCTTACTAGCTATCTATTTATGTTTAGTATATAGAGCCTTTAGTTAGTTAGTAAGGAGTAGTATAGCTTAGTAAAGAATCGATAGCTAATTTAGGCTCCCCTCCTCTTCTTATAGGTAGGGCTTTAGATCCTACGCGAAGGCCTTATATGCCTTATACTAAAAAATAGGGTAGCTCTATACTAGATAGCTTAGGAATATCTTACGGAGGGTTACTAAGTCTTATAAAATAATCTTGCGGAGGTAAAAGAGAATGTTTATAACCCCTGTAGCGGTAAGGTTATTAATTTAGTATAGCTACGGGCCAAAACAGCCCTTTTATTTATTTAGTTCGGGCTATATTATTAATAGCAGTACGTTAGGTAGCGTAATACCCATACGGCGGATTTTAAAGCAGCCTATCTATAAGGGGTATTCTACTATTAACCTTATAAACTCTTATAGGAGAGAGTTCAAGTAATAGCCTACTATCTGCTCTTAGTTTTACCTCCTAGCGCGCTAAATCTAGTCCTTACTAACCCCCTTTAGCTCCGCCGTTTTGGCGCTAGCGCTCCGCTTAATATGCGTCTTCTTCTTTAAAAAGACGCTAATATACTAGAAGGCCTTTACGACCTAATTTTGCTATAAGTTATATAAGAGGGCCGCCTTACGGTCCCTACCGCTCTTAATTAGGCATATATTGTACTATACTAAGCGCCTACTAAAGTCCGGAAACAGCTCCGTACTAAGATCCTAGTAGTATAAAAGATAGAAAGCTAGCCCGCTAAGTATATAAATAAGCGGCTTTTTATTCTATAGGGCCCTAATAGTTTTAAGGCGGCTATGCTGGTTCTATTTACTTACGTATATAGTAAATATTAAGGGCATATAGCGCGTAGGGCTTTTACCCTTAAACTTAAAGGTAAATAAATTTAAGATCTCGGCGGAGCATTTATTGCCGCTGTAGGTAAGTATATAGTAGCCTAGTAGGATATTAATAAGCGTATAAAAGTAGCACTCTGGGGATAAGGCGGCGCCTCTAGCTTAGAGCTTATAGCAGATGCTTTAGAACTCGTCCTTAGTATAGCTGTTAAGGAGGGTATCTTTACCCTTATTAGCGAACTGCTCTTTCTTACGCTGCGCATTCCTCCGCTATAGCGTCTTTAGGTACTTTTTAATACTATCCTCCCGCGGAGATGGGTGGCTGTTTATTCCTATAGCTTTCTATATCTAATAAAGGTCTATTAAAGTAGTAATATAGCTATAAACTAACCGCTATAAGAGCCGCGTCTCCTCTTAGGGTATGTTAATATTGGCTTTATAGCTCTTTCCTTTTAAGGGCTGGCTTACAACCTCCTTAATAAGAAAGAGAAGTAGCTTATCCTCCGTAACGGTATTGCTGTTATAGTACTACTTCCGTTTATAGAAGGCCTAGAGCTAGATAATATATTAGCTATAGGCCGTAATACTTTTAGGAGAGGGGGGGTATTACCTTAAACTCCTTTTACTTTGGATTATACGTTAAAGACGTGTTCTTAGGCCTTATAGTATATATAAGGGCAAGAATATACTACACGTTAGCGCGTAATTCAGTATTATTAGTGATATTAATCTCTACGTGGTTAGTCAGCGCTATTTTATATAGTAGGTATAATAGCAAACGTGCTACTACGATTAAGGATTAGGTAGGGAGGACTTTTTTATATATACTTAGGGCCCTAATGCCCCTAATTACCCTACGGTCGGCGTTAATTAGCGGCTTAATTAGCAGGCGGCCCTAGATACGCGAATCTCCTTAGCTTAGCGCTAGTGGCGCTATAGAGATCCTTAAATCTAACCTAGGTGGCTAGCTAAATATATGATTTTTTAGCTAACTAAGGATTAGCTAGGTAGTTAATACTAATAGTATATCCACAGTTACGTTTATATAGCTAATTTAGTAGCTAAGTTACGATTACGCAGGTGAGGAGGCCCATGCGTTTAGCGACTATAAATATTACCCTATATCCATAGTTGATTTTTAATCGCTAGCAATACCGCGCTCTTAATACCCATTAAGCGCTATGCGTAGAGCCTGCTGAGAGCTTTCTACTTATACTAAAATGGTAAGAATCGGCCGTGGGTTAATAAAAATATTCGCGTTTTAAGTTGCGCGCTACTATTATATAAGCACCCTAAAGCACCCTATTAAACTTATATAGTACTAAAATAAACCCTTAGGGGGCTATAGATAAAGGTTTTAATAGAAGACCTCTTAGTATCTTATTAGAAGTTATATATATAACTATTTTAAAGCTTTTTTACCTACTTAAAGCCGTTTATAAAGCTAGTCTAACGAGTACTATATTTGCTTCTACCGTAGATTAACCTACTATATAGCCGCTTCCTCGCTAACCTTTTAGACCTACGCGACCTGTTTAATCTCCTTAATAACCTTAAGCTGTAGGGAGTACTATTAAACCTCCTTTTGCTAGCTGGCCCGCTATCTACTACCCTATTTAGAATTTAGCGCTACTATAGAAGGATTACCTCTTAGCCCTTTAGTCTACTTACGCTAAAGGGCCAATATAGAGTTTACCGCGCGGCTTATATAGTATATAGGTAGAGACCTAGACCTAGGCTCTAGCTAGGACTGCGGCTGCGGCTATAGCTGTGGCTGCGGCTATAGTAGTAGCGGCGGCGGTAGTAGTAAAGCTATACGGGAAAGAGAGCTAATAGCGCCTACCTAGGCGGATGTATATCTACTAAATCCCGTAATAGATAGAGCTAAAGGAGCCGCTTCTATAGGCGGACGTAAGGGGTTAATAGACTGGCCCTAAGGCTATACTATAGCCGCAGCTATGGCTATAGCTAAAGGGGGTTAGGTATTAAAAGGGGTTTTAATAATCCTAGGGTCTTATTTTATAGAATTATAGACCTATAGTAGTTATTGCAGTTCCGTATATAGCGGTTAATATTTATAATTATTCTAGGCCAGTAGTAGCGGTCGCCAATAATCCTATAGGTCTTATTTTTTTAGGGTAGGCCGTAGAGACCTAGGTATATGCTTTAGCAATAAGCTAAGTCTGTAAGTTCTGTTCCTCTACTACTACTAGCCGTTTATAGTACTTAAGCAGTCTACTTTTAAGGGACTATAGGCTAGAAACGTTCTTTACCTTTTTATAGTACTCCTATAGAGAAGGGGCCGTATGGTTTACCTATAGCAGTTTATTAATAAGGTCTAGTTTTATAGAGTTAATAGGGTATATCTTAGCATCTAAAGAGTTTATATTTAGTTCTGCCCGTATCTAAAAGTTAAGGTACTCTAGTTATAGTAGCGCTTAGGTCTATAATAAGATCTTTATAGCTATCTAGTTATTTATATTCTGTTTACGCCTTATAAAAGCGTCTATATAGTTAGTAGCGCCTGGCCTATATATAATTAGGAAGTTAAATTAAGATAGGGTATCCGCCTAGCGCGCCTATTAAGCTATAAGGGCCTTTATTATTATAAAATATTCTAAGGCCTTATAATTAGAAACTACCTAAATAGACTTAGGGGTACCTTTTAGTTAGGCTCGCCAGTGCTAAAAGCTAAAGATAATAGCCAGCATTTCTTTATCGTGAATTAGGTAGTTTAGCTCAGCATCTATTATAGTCTTTAAATAGTAAGCAATAGGGTGCTATTCTTTATCTATCTGCTTTTAGGAGTAAACGCCAGCTATAACACTATCTAAGGTATTAGTTTTTAGCATTAAGGGCCGTTTTAAGTTAAAATGGGCGAGTAAGGGAGTAGAGACTAGTCGTTTCTTAAGCTTATTAAAGGCCTGCCTATATATAGTGTTAAAGTAAAAGGGCTAGTCCTTATAGGTAAGTAGGCTTAGTGGCTAGG
>Ga0307515_10017045_pt1 | contig 13265 bp, 8 predicted proteins | sample 17_EM_MG_FD_194513 | JGI IMG/M metagenome (GOLD analysis project Ga0307515, IMG submission 194513) | Populus trichocarpa ectomycorrhiza microbial communities from riparian zone in the Pacific Northwest, United States - 17_EM | ecosystem: Host-associated > Plants > Roots > Unclassified | place...
CGGATCGTGGAGCTGATCAGAGTGGCGAGCGCGACGGCGAGCGCCTGCGTCAGGATCGCGAAGTACGCGCCCTTCACACGGCGCTTGAACAGCGCGTAGCCGAGGACGCCGGCCACGATCACCGGGAGCAGCACGATCGCCAGCAGGGTGAACGCTGAGCTGCGGAACGGCTCCCAGAACGCCGGGAGCGGCGCGAGCGGGTCGTAGAGCACCATGAACCCCGGGACTCCGTCACCGGCGGACTCCAGGGTGAGGTGCATAGCCATCGAGTAGGCACCGAGGGCGAAGAACACCCCCTGCCCCATCGCGAGCATCCCGCCTCGGCCCCACGCCAATCCGATGCCGACGGCGGCGATCGCCCAGCAGCAGTACTTGCCCAGGTTGCTGAGCCAGTGATCGGTGAGCACGAGGGGAGCGACCGCGAGGAGCAGGACGGCGAACACCCCGATGCCGAGGAGGGAAAGCCGTGGCTTCAACTTCGTCATACCAGACTCCTGGTTCGCACCGTGAACATGCCCTGCGGGCGCAGTTGCAGGAAGACGATCACGAGGATTAAGGCGAGCACCTGGGCGAGGCTGCCGGTCGTCCAGGAGGCGAAGCACGAGAGGACGACGCCCACCCCCCACGCGGCAATCACGGTGCCCTTGAGCTGGCCGATGCCGCCGGCGGCGACCACGAGGAAGGCCGGGATGATGTACTGCGCGCCCATCTGGGAGTTCGTGCCGCCGATGAGCGACGCGGCCACTCCCGCGACCCCGGCCAGACCCGACCCGACGAAGAAGGTCAGGCGGTCGACGGTGCGTGTGGAGATCCCCGCGGTCTCGGCGAGGTCCCGGTTCTGCACGGTCGCCCGGATGCGGCGGCCGAACGAGGTGTACTTGAGCCAGGCCGCCAGTATGGCGACGCAGGCGGTCGCCAGCAGGATGGTGAACAACTGCCGCAGCGGCCAGTCGTAGCCGAGGATGTTCACCTGCCCGTCGAGCCAGCCGGGCTTCTCCACCGGGACGCCCTGGGACGGGAAGATCTGCAGTGCCGCCTGCTGCAGGATCAGGCTGACACCGACCGTGACGAGCAGGGTGTCGAGGGGCCTGCGGTACATCCATTGGATGATGCTGACCTCCAGCAGGAGGCCGAGTAGGCCGGCGACGACGAACGCGACCGGCAGCGCGACCGGGATGGACAGGCCGCTCGAGTGGATGACCTGCTGGACGAGGTAGGCGGTGAAGGCGCCGATCATGAGGAACTCGCCGTGGGCCATGTTGATCACGCCCATCTGCCCGAAGGTGAGCGAGAGGCCGAGCGCGGCGAGTAGGAGCAGCGCACCCTGTGCGGTGCCGTTCAGCAACGGCGGGACCAGAGCGTCCATGTGCTCTCGCTCTCTGTGCGGGGGCGGGCGGTGAGGGGGATTCGGGTCCGGTACGCGGGGTTGCCTGTCGCAGGCGACACGCAACCCCGCGTCCGGGTGGGGAGTGCGGCGGTCAGCCCGCGGATTTCACGAGCTGGTCGCGGATGTTCGCCGGGAACCAGTCGTAGCCGTTGAGGAACGGGTCGGGGTCGATGAACTTGTCGGAGGACCAGACGATGTCGAACTGTTTCTGAGCGTTGATCTGGCCGATGTGGCCCGGCTTCGAGATGTGGTGGTTTTCGCCGTTGAGCGTGACCTTGCCCTCCGGTGCGTCGAACGTGATGGGCTTCGCCTTGGCCGCGGCGTTCACCTTGTCGACGTCGAACGAGCCGGCCGCCTCAACGAGGGCCTTGTACAGGTACAGCGAGATGTAGGCGGCCTCCATCGGGTCGGAGGTGACGCCGCTGCTGTTGGGGTAGGCCTTCCAGCTCGCGATGAACTTTGGGTTGGTGTCGGTCTTGAGCGACTGGAAGTAGTTCCAGGACGCGTAGTGGCCGGTGACCTCGTGGCCCATGGCCGGCGCTTCCTCCTCGGCGATCGACACCGAGATGATCGGCGTCGTCGTCGCGGTGAGGCCGGCGTCGTAGTAGGCCTTGATGAAGCCGACGTTCGACGAGCCGTTGATGGTGTTGAAGATGAAGTCGGGCTTGGCCGCCACGATTTTCGCCACCTGGGTGGTCCAGTCGTCCTTGTCGAGGGGCACGTACTCCTCGCCGACGATCTCGATGCCAAGCTTGGCCGCGTAGAGCTTGATGATCGCATTCGCGGTGCGCGGGAAGACGTAGTCGCTGCCGGCGAGGAACAGCCTCTTCACCCCCTTGGAGGCGAGGAAGTCCATCGCCGGGATGATCTGCTGGTTGGTGGTCGCACCGGTGTAGTAGATGTTCGGCGACGCCTCAAGGCCCTCGTACTGGACCGGGTAGAAGAACAGGCCGTTGTGGCCCTCGACGACCGGCTTCACGGCCTTGCGGGAGGACGAGGTCCAGCCGCCGAAGATCGCGCCGACGCAGTCCTGGGTGAGCAGCTTCTCGGTCTTCTCCGCGAAGGTGGGCCAGTCGGTGGCGCCGTCTTCCTGGACGTACTCGATCTTCTTTCCGAGGATGCCGCCGCCGGCGTTGATCTCATCGGTGGCCATGTGCAGCACGTTGGAGACGGTCTTCTCAGAGATCGCCATGCCGCCGGTGAGGGAGTTGAGGAAGCCGAGCTTGATGGTGTCGCCGGAGGTGTCGACGCAGCTGGGTTTGGCCGACTCGCCGCCAGACGTGTCGTCGCCGGCGCGGGCGCCACAGCCGGCGAGCACGAGGGCGACGGTCGTCGCGATGGCGCCCGTGGCCACAAGCGTGCGCAGCCGCTTGCTGGTGGTGGACATATGTGGGAACTCCGTTCCTGGTGAAGGAGGCGTGACGCCGGGGTCGCGGCACAGCGGATGGTGCGGATGTGCATGTCCCGGGCCGAACCGCCGGCGTCCCGAGCGCACCGCCCGGTGTCGCCGCCACGGTGCAACTGGCTGCTGCAGGTGAGAGCAGAGTGATCCCGCGTCATTGCTCTGACATTTCTCGACTGTTCCAACTCTGTAACCGCCGCCCGGTTGAGGTGCGCAAGCACCTGAAATACACGGAAAATAGCGGGATGTCGATGTCAGAGTTCTGTCGCCACCTGAGAGGGCGCGACGAATGTGGCACACTTCTGACATCCGGGAGAAGGACTAGATGATCTTCATCTCGCCGAGACCGAGAAGCTGGTGCGCGGCACCTGCAACAAAAACGGGCACGGACACTCCACGCGATCACGAGGCGTTAGCACCTTCATGATCATGGATGTCCGTGCCCGCCTCGTACCCGGGCCAACCCGTCTGACCTGTTTGCGCGACCTCCTAGAACGCGGCGTCGTACAGGGCCTGCAGCTCGGGCGTGGCCAGGCCGCTGTATCCGCAGACCATGGCGCGTCCGTCGGTAGCCGCGACGAGGTACGCGCGGCCGGGCTCGAAGGCCGTGGCCCCGATCAGCGCCTCGCTGTTGCCGTCGCTCTGCGCGACCTCGACGACGTCGGTGCGCGTCCCCGCGTACAAGTGAGTGACCGTGAGGACCGCGGTGCCGCCGGCGACCCGCTCGACGGTGCCGGCGAATGCCAGCGGAGCCGCCGCGAGCGTCGCGGCGCTGGGTGCCACGCACTTGGCCGCTCCCCCACCGGCGACGACGATGCGGGTCGCCGTGAGGATGGCGGGGCGCACGACCGGGCCGGAGTCGTCCGGCGATCGCAGCGCCGCGCCGGCGGCGACCGCCGCGCCGACGACGAGGACCAGCCCCGCAGCGACGAGAGAGAACCTTCGGGCCAGTCGGGCGGGCGTCGGCCCCAGCTCTGCTTCCCTGGGGGAAACGGGCGCCGCCGGATCGGCGGTGGCGGCCGGCGACGGATCGAGGTCGTTGGTCATGGATTCCTCCAGCAGGCGGGTGACACGTTCCGGGGGCAGCGGCGCGAGGGCGGCCGCCGGGTCCGCGTTCCGCAGCCGGGCGCGCAGGTCGTCGTCGGTCACGGCCGCCTCCCCTCTTCCGGTACGTCATGTCCGGCACCGTCGCCGAGCTTTCGTAACTCCTCGCGCAGCTTGCCGCGGGCGCGGTGCAGCCGGATGCTGACCGCGTTGGCGGACAGGCCGGTCGTCGCGGCGATCTCGGCGGGGCCGAGGTCCTCCCAGGCCCAGAGGCGGACGATCTCGGCGTCCATCGGGCGCAGCCGGCGCAGCGCGATGTGCAGCCGCTCGTCGGGAGGCTCGGCGGCCTCGGCCGCGACGTCCGAGGGGGGATCGACCGCGCGGATCCGGGCCAGCAGGCGGTGCTGGCGGCGCTGAGCACGTTCGGCGTTCGCGAGACAGAGCCGGGCGACACCGTACGCCCACGGCAAGCGGTCGTCGGGCACGTCGTCGAGGCGGCGCCAGCAGACCAGCAGCGTCTCGGAGAGGACGTCCTGGGCGGTCTCCGGGTCCGTACGGCGCGCCAGGAACCGTCGCAGCGGCTCGATCAGCGGGGCCGCGAACTCCTCGAACCGCGCCCGGCGCGCCTGCGTGTTCACCACGTTCACCCTGGCACATGTCCGGCACCGGGCCGGTTCTTTCGGCCGGCGCGGAAATGGGGGCGTCCCGGCGCGAGGACTCTCGCACCGGGACGCCCCGTCGATCAGATGCGGAAGCCGCCGACCAGGGCCTGCAGCTTGCGGCTCACCTCGTCGAGTTCGTCGGCGGCGCGGCGGGACTCGTCGATCGAGGCGGTGGTGTTGCGGGCGACGTCGGCCACGTTGCCGATGTTCGCCGCGATCTGCCCCGACGCGGACGCGGCGTCGTTGACGCTGCGGTTCATCTCGTTGGTCGTCGCGGTCTGTTCCTCGACGGCCGAGGCGATGGTGGTCTGGTAGTCGCTGATCTGGTTGATGACCTGGGTGACCTCGGCGATCGCGGAGACCGCGCTGGTGGTGTCGGCCTGGATGGCCTCGACCCGCCGGGAGATGTCCTCGGTGGCCCGGGCGGTCTCCTGGGACAACTCCTTGACCTCGCCGGCGACCACGGCGAAGCCCTTGCCCGCCTCGCCGGCCCGGGCGGCCTCGATGGTGGCGTTGAGGGCCAGCAGGTTGGTCTGCTGGGCGATGTTGGTGATCGCCTTGACGACGTCGCCGATCATGCGGCTGGACTCGCCGAGCCGGGACACGGTCTCGGTGGTTACCCGTACGGTGTCGACCGCCCGGGCCGCGACGGTGGCGGCCTCGTTGGCGTTGTGCGAGATCTCGCGGATCGAGGCGCCCATCTCCTCGGAGCCGGCCGCGACGGTCTGCACGTTGCGCGAGACCTCCTGCGCCGAGTTCGCCACGACGTTCGCCTGCGCCGAGGACTCCTCCGCGCCCTTGGCGATCTGCCCGGACAGCGCCCCGATGCGGTGGCTGGTCTGCGCCAGACCGGTGGCACTGTGGCCGAACTCGGTGATGACCGTGCTGATCGCGTCCAGGGCGGTGTTCACGGACCGGCCCATCTGACCGACCTCGTCGCCGGAGCGTACGTCCACCCGCCGGGTCAGGTCGCCGTCGGCCACCGCGACGAGCACGCTCGCGGCCTCCGCGAGCGGCCGGGTGATGCTGCGGCTGGTCCACCAGGCGGCCAGGGCCGCGACCAGGGCGGCCAGCACCAGGCCGAGGGCCATGGTGGTGAGGAAGCCGTCGGCGATCTCGCGGGCCTTCGCGGTCTCGGCCTTGTTCATCGCCTCCTCGAGGTCGATGAAGACGTTGATGGCGGCGAGCCACTCGATGAAGGCCGGCTTGGCCTGCGTGATGAGCACCTGCAGCGCCTGCGTGTTGTTGCCGGCGGTCCGCAGGTCGACGACCTGGGTGATCAGCGGCAGCGTCGCGGCCTGGATGCGGTTGATCTCGGCGAGCGCCGCCTTCTCCGCGGTGCTGACGTCCGAGCCGTCGGCGAACATGGCCGCCATCTTCACCGCCGACTCGTCGTACTTGGTGGTCAGCTTGCCGATGGTGTCGACCTCGGTCTGCACCTCCGCGGCTGTGGTCGCCAGCACCACGTCCCGTACGGCGATCGCCCGGTCGTGCACGCTGCCCCGGAAGTTGATGGCGTACCGCTGCTTCACGCCGTTGAGATCGTTGACGACGGTCAACCGATCATTGATCTTGTGGACCTCGGTGACGCCGATGACGGTCAGCGCGACCATAGCCATGATCACCACAAGGAAGCCGGCGCCGAGCCTGGCCCCGACCCTGAGATTCGACATCTTCAACCAGATCACCCGTTCGCCGGTGGTAGGGGCCCTTTCGGTGGGCCCACCAGGATGATCGACCGATCTGGGCACATTGTGAGGATTAGGCGAACCCCCCGGGAGATTGACACTCTTCGCTGGCGCGATGAAGTATGGGAGCGCTCCCAATTCTCTCGATCTCCCCGATTGGAGAGGCCATGCCGTCCGCGATCTTCCACCGGGTCGCGCGGGGTGCGCTGCTGCTCGGCGCCTGCGCGCTGTGCAGCGTCGCCGCACCCACCGCCGCCACCGCCATCCCTGCCACCTCCGCCGCCTCCGCTGTCGCTGTCACCCCCGTCGCCGTGACCGTGAACGCCCGGGCGGGCCTGGCCACCGTCCCCGGCACCGCCCTGGGCGTCAACGACGCCATCTGGGACACCAACCTGGGCACCGACGCCACGTCCGACCTGCTCAAATCCGCGGGCGTCCAGATGATCCGCTATCCCGGCGGCTCCTACGCCGACATCTACCACTGGCGGGACCACACGGCACCCGGCGGCTACGTCGCCCCGAACACCGACTTCGACACCTTCATGGCCTCGGTCGGGCGCATCGGCGCCGAGCCGATGATCATCGCCAACTACGGCACGGGTACGGCCGAGGAGGCCGCGGGCTGGGTACGGTACGCCAAGGACAAGGGTTACCGGGCGAAGTACTGGACGATCGGCAACGAGAACTACGGCAACGGCCACTACGGCGAGCCGTGGGAGGCCGACAACCACGCCGACAAGAGCCCGGCCGCGTACGCCGCGGGCGTGGTCGCGTTCGCCGAGGCAATGAAGGCCGTCGACCCGGACATCAAAATCGGCGCGGTCCTGACCATGCCGGGAAACTGGCCCGACGGGGTGGTCGGCGCCGGCGACGCCGGGACCTGGAACAAGGAGGTCCTGACCCGGGCCGGGGCGCACATCGACTTCGCCGACGTGCACTGGTATCCCGGCGGCGGCTCAGCGGCCGAGGCGCTCACCCGGACCGGCCACATCGACGACGCGATGTACCTGCTGCGACGCCAGATCGACCGGTACGCCGGGCCGAATGCCGGCCGCATCCCGATCAGCCTGACCGAGACCAACGTCGGCGTAGGCCAGAACACCCAGCCCGGCGCACTGTTCCTCGCCGACGCCTACAGCGACCTGCTGGAAAGCGGCGTCTTCACCGTGCAGTGGTGGAACGTCCACAACGGCATCGGCACCGTCTCCACGGTCGCCGGGCAGCGCGACTACGGCGACTACGGCATGCTCTCCTCCGGCACCTGCCTCGCCGACGCCTCGGTGTGCGAGCCGCCGCTGAACACGCCGTTCGCCCCGTACCAGGCGCTGAAGCTGATGAAGTCCTTCGTCCACCCCGGCGACCAACTGATCCGGGCCGGCACCGACGATCCGCTGGTGACCGCGCACGCCGCCCGCCGCCCCAACGGCGACCTGCAGGTGCTGCTCGTCAACCGGGACCCCGACAACGAACGCGCGGCCACCCTGAACTACCGCGGATACAGCCCCGCCACCACGGGCCAGCCCACCGTGATCACCTTCCGCAACGGCGCCGAGTCGCTCGAAACCGCGCCACTCGGCACGGCCGCCCAGCAGACGCTCCCGCCGTACTCGCTCACCCTGCTCACCATGCACCCGGCCCGAACCGGCGAAGGAGCACCCGGCGCGCCCGGCGCACCCACCGCAACCACCGTCACCGACCGCACCGCGACAATCTCCTGGCCGGCCGCGACGGCCGGCCGCGATCCGATCGCCAAGTACGAGGTCCACCGCAGCAACGGGGTGACCAGCGAACAACTCGGCGAGACCACCGGTACGTCCTTCACCGCGCACAACCTCACCCCGGGCACCCGCTACACCGTCAACGTGCTGGCCCGCGACACCGCGGGTGGCGTCTCCTGGTCGTCCCTGCCGCTGACCATCACCACAACCGCCCCGGCGACCAGCACCTGCACGGTGCGCCTGACCGACACAGCCAACTGGGGCAGCGGCTTCGTCGGCGCCGTCGACATCACCAACAACGGGCCCGCCCCGCTCACCGGCTGGACCCTGACATTCACCTGGCCGACCACATGGCAGACCGTACAGAGCGGCTGGAGCGCGACGTGGACACAGACCGCACGCGACGTCCGGGTGACCGGCGATCCGGGTGCCACGCTTGCGGCGGGCGGCACGACGAGCGTCGGCTTCGTCGGGGGTTACAGCGGGCCGAACGTCTTGCCTGAGGTGTTCGCCCTCAACGGCACCGTCTGCAGCACCGGCTGACCTCTGCGGCCATCCGTCCGGCGCCGCGCTGCCGGCGCCGGACGGATGGCGCCGCTCCTGAAGGCTTCGCGCTCTTCACGGCAACCTCCGCTGTACGGCGGACCACAGCCTTCCGGGTCCGCCCCCGCTGCGTCGCGTAGATGTCAGCGGATCTGCCACACCTGGCTGGGCTCCCCGGTGACACAGTTGTTGAAGGGAGACGCGGCCGCTGGGCGATCATGCGGTTTCCCCGCTTTCGGCAACAGGCGGCTCAGCAGTACGCCTCCAGAAGCGTCATGCATTGCTCCGGCCTTTCCAGGTGCGCGTTGTGACCTAACCCGGCAAGGGTGACGACCGGCACGCCCAGCTCGCGGAGTTGCTCGTCGGTGTTCATGGTGTCGTGCTCGCCTCGGGCCAGGCTGACCGGTGCCGGTGATCGCGCCACCAGGCCGGCCATGTCCGGCGCACCCACCCCGAACGCACGAGGGTCCAGGGCGAGGCGCCACCGGCCATCCTGTTCGCGGATGCCTTCCAGCATCGCGGGATCATCCTCGGCGCGGACACCAGCCAATCCGGAAACCCGCAGATGCCGGGCGAGGGCCTCGTCCCGCGAGCCGAACCAAGCCACCGGACGCCGGGCGAGCGCCCGCGCGCGGGCCAGTTCCTCGTCGTTCCAGGCGACCTTGATGCCCAGCCCGACAACCGCGGCCACCGAGGACCGAGCGGCCAATGCCAGGGCGACCACGCCGCCGAGCGAATGCCCCAGCACGACGGTCCGGCTGCCCGGCTCCACCAGCGGGCTCACCGCCCGGGCGAAGGCATCGAACGTGTAATCGGGCAACGCCGCCGACCCGCCGTGGCCAGGCAGATCCGGTGCCAGCCACCGGCCGGGCCAGCGGCGCGCCAGCACCGGCCACCACCCGGACCACACGTCACCGGTTGCGCCCAACCCGTGCAGCAACAGCAGCAACGGGTCGCCCTCGCCGCCACCACGCACCCGAAGGTCCTCGTCCATTCCCGGAGTCTGCCATCCCGTTGCGCTGGCCCACCTGGGGCAGAGATCCTTGGTCGCTGAGTTCTGCGCTCCATCTCGCAGACCTGCAGCCTGACCAGCCGCTTCCTGGGTGGCAGACCGACCGCGGCGCGATCGGTCATGATCAGGCCGCGGGCCGTGGATGGCGCTGTGCCCGGAACTGGGCGGTCCGAGGCGCAGCCTCATGGGTACGGCAGTCGTATTTCGTGATCATGGCTGGGGGTGGTCGGGGGCAGGGCGGCCATCGCCCGCGTGGTCTTCGGTCTGTGGGCGTTCGTCGGCGGCTCGCGCTGGTACGGCAGTGGTTGCTTGGGGTCCGGGCGGCGAGTGTCGTCGACGCTGTGCGGGGTTCCGTGTCGGGGGCGCGCCGGGGTTATCCACAGGCCTCTCACTCTTGTCGCACGTTTGTGCCAGCCTGGTCGGGTGTTGGAGTTGTTGTCCGAGACCCGCCGGGCCGCCGCCGCGTGCGCCGCGGCTCCGGCCTGGGCGGTGCCCGACCGGGACCTGGTCTTGTGCCTGCAGCAGGCCTGGGCCGGAGTGCAGCAACTCACCGCGGCCACCGCCCACCTGATCTGGCAGGCACAAGCGCAGGGTCTGCCGAAGGCGCACGGGGCGACCAGCACCACCGTCTGGCTGCGCCAACACCTGAGGGTCAGCCCCGGCACCGCGAACCAGCTGGTCGCTATCGCCGAAGCCCTGCACGCGCGGCCGGTGCTCGACACCGCCGTCTGTGCCGGGGGGATCTCCGCCGAGCACGCCACCACCATCGCCGGCACCCTCACGAACCTCCCACCCGACCTCGGCCGGGACATCACCGACAAGGCCGAGACGATGCTGGTGGAGCAGGCCGGGATGTTCGACGCGGTGACCCTCGGCAGACTCGGCGGCCGGATCCTGGACCTCGTCGCCCCTGAAGTTGCCGAGGGGCGGGAGGCGGAGTTCCTGGACCGCCAAGAAGCCCAAGCCCATCACAAGCGGGGGTTCACCCTCAGCCCACTCGGCAACGGCCAAGTCCGACTGTCCGGTTACCTCGACACCTCCGGTGCCGCCGCCGTCACCGCCGCCCTCAACCCACTCTGCCACCCCCGCCACGACCCGGCAGGAGCACGCACCCCGGCACAACGCCGGGCGGATGCGCTGGTGGATGTGTGTATCGGTGCGTTGCGGGACAGTACGGATCTGCCGGGACACGGCGGTGACCCGACCCAGGTCGTAGTCACCATCCCCTTCACCACCCTGACCAAACAGCGCCCAGCCGGGCAGTCCTCGGCCGGGCAGCCCTCAGCCAGGCAGTCCCCAACCGGGCAGCCCCCAACCGGGCAATCCCCAACCGGGCAATCCCCAACCGGCCAGTCCCCAACCGGCCAGTCCCGCCCAGCCGGGCAGTCCTCAGCCGGGCAGTCGCGGGCTTCCCAGGCGGACACTCATGCCGGCACCAGCGCGCACAGCCCTGCCGACGCCGGTGCCTGCGCTGGTGCGGATGCTGGTAGCGGGGCGGGTTGGTTGGATACCGGAGCCCCGATCAGCGCCGCCGAAGCCCGCCGCCTAGCCTGCGACGCCCAAATCCTGCCCGCCGTCCTCAACGGCGACAGCCTGCCCCTTGACCTCGGCCGCGCCCGACGACTATTCACCGGCCCGCTACGCCGCGCCCTGATCCTGCGCGACGGCGGATGCTGCTTTCCGGGGTGCGATCGGCCCGCCCGCTGGTCCGAGGGCCATCACCTCACGCCCTGGGCCGACGGTGGCACCACAGCCCTCAGCAACGCCTGCCTGATCTGCCGCCGCCACCACCGACTCCTGCACAACAACAGCGGCTGGCACGTAAGACTCGGCCCCGACGGACACCCCGAGTTCCTCCCACCGGCCATCCTCGACCCCGAACGCCGGCCGCAACGGAACACCTTCCACCGCCGCCAATAACCCCACCGGGCTGCGTTTACGTCGCTCCCGGCGAGCTACTCCGGGCACCACCACTTCACGGCCTGAGCGATAGCTGCGGCAGGTTCTCTGTGGTTCGACCGACATCGCCGCCAGTCGTGACCTACCCGTCACGAGTTCAGTGGTGTCCAGATCGATGAGCAGAACCCGTGGGTATCCCCATGACCGCGACTGTCACGAAGTGCGGCAGCACAGGCTCAGAGTTCGCTCATGAACCCTGTGAAGAACCCTGATGCGACAGTTTGTCCAGGTCACGCTTGCAGAACCGGTGGTGAGCCCATTCCTCGTTGAGCACAGTGCCGAGGCATTGCCGCACTGTCCGCCCCTTGGCGTACGGGGGCCATCTGTCGTCGTCCGGGACCGGCGCGGTCTTCGCGAGCTGATCAGGTGTGACCTCGGCCAGCCATGTCTCGATCTCTGAAGCCTGCCGGACTCGTACGGCGAGCACCTCGTCGAGGCCCGGTTGGGCGGACGGGTCGAGTCCGTTCTCCTGGGCCATGACGAACGGTGGACACAGTCCCATGGCCGTGAACGGCTCGGTGAGCCCAAGCACGGAGCGTCGGAACCAGGAGTCGTGCACGAAGACAAGGTGGCGCAGGGTTTCGACCATCGACCACTCGCCGTCGACGCCGTGATGTTCGCTGTTCTCGGGCATGGACCGAACTCGCTCGGTAGTCGTCGCCCAATCGTCCCGCAGTTGCCGCCAGGCCTCTCGCAGGTCGTCCGGCTGATCTGAGCGGATCAGCAGCCGTACCGGGTGACGACGGTCGAGCTCCGCCTCGACGTACGACATCACCTCGACCCCGTTGACCACAAGATTGGTGACCAGGCCGTCGATCTCGGCGTCCTGCATGACCACGCCGACCATCCGCGCTCTACTCAGGTCGCATTCGCGGAATTCTGCGTCGGTGAGGTCCTCATCGTGGAAACGTCGCATGCAGACAGGTTAGGTCGCACCGCACACGCCACGCCCGGATCTGCCGCTGGTAGGGCGCGTTGACTCGAAGGAGTCGCACTTTTGCGCTGTTCCAACTCGCCACCGAGTTCCCCCGCGGCGATCCTGGCCCGAACCCTCGGGATCAGTGTCAACTCCGCCGGCGGCTGGGCCAGCTACGCCGCCGACGTCAGCAACCGCCCACGTCCGCAACGAGCTGATCCCACCGACCAACGCTGACGGCGATGCTGGCACCCCGCCGGGGAACCAGGCTGCCCCTGCGGCACGACCCAGGCGTGTCACGTGGCTCTATCCGACGGCTGCCAAGAAATCCGAGTAGAACAGGCCCAGGCCGACCGCCACGCAGACGCCGGCCACGGTCCAGAACCGAACCACAATGTTGACCTCGCTCCACCCGGCCAGCTCGAAGTGGTGGTGCAGCGGCACCATCCGGAAGACACGTCTGCCGGTGGTTCGGAACGAGACGATCTGGATCACCCAGGTGACCGTGATGATGAAGAAGAGACCGCCGATCAGGATCGACAGCAGTGTGGTGCGGGTTGCCACCGCGAGCCCGCCGATCAGGGCGCCGAGCCCGAGCGAGCCCACGTCGCCCATGAAGATCCGTGCCGGGGACGTGTTCCACCACAGGAAGCCCACGCAGGCGCCGGCCGCCGCCGCGGCGATCATGGCGATCTCGAGGGGATCGCGGACCTGGTAGCAGTAGTCGTTCGCGCGGGCGTACGTTTCGTCGGCGCACCAGTGCCGGTATTGCCAGTACCCGATCAGCGCATACGCGCCGAGCACCAGGGTCGACGCGCCGGTGGCCAGGCCGTCGAGGCCGTCGGTGAGGTTCACGCCGTTCGACATCGCCGTGATCACGAAGACGAACACGATCACCGAGCCGACCTTGCCGACGTTCAGCCAGCTGATGTCC
>Ga0307515_10017046_pt1 | contig 13265 bp, 1 predicted proteins | sample 17_EM_MG_FD_194513 | JGI IMG/M metagenome (GOLD analysis project Ga0307515, IMG submission 194513) | Populus trichocarpa ectomycorrhiza microbial communities from riparian zone in the Pacific Northwest, United States - 17_EM | ecosystem: Host-associated > Plants > Roots > Unclassified | place...
TTATAATTATATAAGGTATAGAGCGCGCAATAACTAAAGCTAAATTAGAAACTATGGTATAGCGCAGAGCTAATAGACCTAAGTAGTACTAAAGAAGCCTATAAGAGATGGAGTAAGAAACTATAAAAACCTAAAAGTTAAGGATTTAGTAATTATAGGACTAAGGAGCAGAGGCCAAACTAAGGATTTTAGCAGAAGAAGACGTTTAGGCAAACTCTATAGCAAAGTTAGTGGTTTAAAGATAGAGCTTATATAAATTGCGGGAAATAAGGTTACTTCGCGAGGGATTATAAAGATAGTTAGAATTACTATGTAATAAAGGGAACTAGACTAATAGTAGAAGACATATACGTATAAAGGGATAATAGTGTACTACAAGGAATAAAAGAGTGTTTAATTAGAAGTTTCGCGTTTTATTATAATAACGTATACTAAATTTATAAAGACGCTAAGTATGGCGTAAGCTATTGGCTATAGGAGCTAAAATCCTTAAAATATAGGGGAACTAATAAACCATTGCGTAGATTAGATATTAAAGATGACGAGTTTAATATAGGCGAAACATTTACAGATAATAAGGTAATAAGGGTAGCTTACTAGGAGCGTGTAAACCTTAAAGAAGTTATATTAGAAGTAGAGACTAAGACCGCTATAGAGTAAGGTTTAGTAACAGGAATTATAACACCGTTAAATACGGCATTTATTACTTTATAAGATAAAAGGAAGAGTATCTTATAGGGATTAAGCAAGCAGATAGCTGCTAGTGCTAATTTATCGCTTAATAAAAGTAAAAGGCTAAAGGCTTAAGATTCTTAAGACGAGATAAGAAATAACTAAGATTCCTAAGACGGGATAAGGTATGCTTAAGGACCTACAACGGACAGAAACCGATGGAGTAGAGTAATAGCTTAGTTTAAAGATATACGAATAAGCTCGGGACAGAGTTTCCTATAGGTATAAGATTTTTAAGACAAGATAAGTAAGATTTAAGACTCTTAAAATGAGATAAGAATACCTAAGCCTAGTTAGACTATAACCAACTACTGGACCTTGCATATTACCCTATTTCACCTACGTCAGCACTACCCTTATATGTCTTGGATATGGTTTAAATAACTTATAGGCTTTAGAGTTCGGGGTCTACTTTCATGTATTTATACCACTTAATTTCCATAAATTTATAATTAAGTCGCTTATTTAAATCCTATACACTATAAAGCTTATATAGACTAAGGTAGGAGTAAAGCTTAAGATAAAAGCAAGCTTAGGATTAAGAATTCTATAGAATTAAGATTTTAAGACATAAATAAGAACTATTAATAAGATTAAGAAGTAAGAAGACTTTAAGGATCTACTTATAAGACGCGAAAAAAAAGAAACTATAGAGGAATTTAGAGTAAGAATTACCTTATAGCAAGATTAGAAACTAAATAAGAGGTCTAGTATACTAGGTTATATAAGGGACAGAGCACCTATATAAAGAATTACTAATAGGCCTAGAATAGGTATATTAAGAGCTAAGTGGCTTACTAAATTAGAATAAAAAGAGAATCTAGGGATTTTAACTAGGTTTAAGGAACGATATATAAAAGGCTGTTATAACATAGTAATAAAAAGATACTTCCTTACGGACGAGCCGTATATACTTAAAGGGCTATATTAAAAGTAGTATAGACAATAATATAATAACAAGTAGGAATATTTCTATATATAGTTAGATAAAAAAAGTTGTCTAAAACTACCCAATTATAGAGAAGGCTATAAGTTATATTAAAGGAGCCTTAATTATAATATTAAAAGATCTAGAGAAGCAATTAGAGGACTAGAGAAGTAAGAGGCAAATCTTAGTACTTATAAGTAAAGTCGCAACGCTTAGATTAATATAAGAGAGGTTTAAACTTAAGAACGAAGACGAGCTAAGAGTTAACCTAAGACACTAAGTATACTATATATTAGTATAAATCGCATACGTGGATAATATATATAATATATATAGAGTACCTAAAAATAAGAACCGGAAGTACCCAGTAAGGATATATTAGGCACTAGACGAGGTAAAATATTAAAACGCTAAGTATATGCATGGTTAGCACCTAGTAGAGGCGTAAAGCTAAGGGGACTTAATACTTTAGCTAGGAAGGTTCCTTACGGAAGAATACCTAGACGGATAATAGTAGTAGAAATGCCTAGAAAATACGTGTTTATAGTATATTAAAAACAAAAAGCGAACTAAGTATTAGCTAAAAGTAGACTAAGTATAAATAGGATTAAGTAGCTAATAGTTAGGAAAAGTAGAGGCCTATAGGACTAAAGGAAACTAGTAGTAAAGCCTTAGACCCTTAAAGGAATTTAAGGACGGCACCTAAACCTATAAGTTAAATAGTAAGATTAATAGTTTAAAGCACTAATAGGTAGTGGAGTAATAAGGAACTATATATCTCTAGCAGTAGTTAAAAAAAATAGGATTACCGCATAAGGGAAAAGAGCACCCTTATTTATTAGTAATAATTTTAGGAGATCTAATAGCCTACGGAGGAGGTATTATTAACCTTAAAATAGGACCTATTTAGTTGACCATTAAAGGGAGATAAATTGAGATGTCTTTTAATATATTACTATTAGGAAATAATAAGGCAGTATTAGGAATGCCTTAGTTATAGGAATACAATCCAAAGATTAATTAGATTATAGGTTAGGTTAATATTAGAGATACTTAACGCCGTAAGATGTAATAATAAGCCAAGTTGGTATAGTACTAAGTAGGAGCAACCTATAAAGAGATAGAAAAAGGGTTAAGCTATATACTAAAGAGATACTATAAGTATAGCAAAAAACTATAGTTGCTAGAAAGTAAGAAGCTGTTAAAATATATAGTATAGGACTATAAAATAGAATTAAAACTAGAAATAAGTCTAAGGTTCTTTCTAATCTATAAGCTTACTAAAGAGGAAGGTAGAGTATTAAAAGAGTTTATCTAAGAAAACCTATAAAAGGGATATATTAGACCATTGCAGTTATTAGCGGGTTATCTAGTACTGTTTATACTAAAGAAAAATAGTAAACTAAGACTGTGTATCGACTATAGATAGTTAAATAGCATTACTAGAAAGGATAGGTATTTTTTACCCTTAATTAGCGAAATCTAAAATAGGATAGGCAACGTATAAATCTTTATAAAGATAGATCTAAGATAGGCGTACTATTAGATTAGGATTAAGTAAGGTAATAAATAAAAGGCAGCCTTTAAGTTAAAGGAAGGACTATACAAACTATTAGTTATACAATTTAGGCTTATAAACGCACTAGCAATATTCTAGAAACGTATTAATAATGTATTAGGGGAATACTTAAATAAATTTGTTATAGTATATTTTAACGATATTATTATCTACTTAATAACTAAGGAAGAACATGAAGAACACGTTAAATAGGTCTTAAAGAGATTATAAGAAGAATAGATGCTAGTAGTAATTAAGAAATACAAGTTCTTTACCAGGAAGACTAATTTTGTTAGATTTATTATTAAACTAGGCTAACTTAGTATAGATCTAAAAAAGATTAAAGCTATAGTAAATTGGTAGGAACTGGAGAACGTTATATAGTTAAGATTGTTTTTAGGGGTTTGCAATTACTATAGAAGGTTTATAGCGTAATAGTTAAAGAATATTAAACTATTTACGCGATTAATAAAGAAAGAAGAACTATAGGCATAGGGAAAGGAATAGTAAGAATTATTTGAAAAAGTTAAAGAATTATTTACCTAGGAGCCAGTTCTTAAAATCTATTAACTAGGACTAGAAATAGTTATAGAAATAAATAAATAAAACTTTATATTAGGGTTATGCTTTATATAAAGATATTAAGATAAATAGCACTTAGTAGTATACTATAGTCGGAAGATAATACCACTAGAGTTAAACTATAATATCTATAATAAGGAGTTATTAGGTATAGTTATAGCACTAAAGAAATAGAGAGCATTCTTATAAGGTATAGAGAAACTATTTATAGTTAAAATAGATTATAAGAACCTAATAGGATTCCTAACAATAAAGGAACTTAATTAAAGATAGCTTAAATAGGCAGAGATGCTTATAGAATACTATTTTAAGATTTAGTATACTAAAGGTATAGATAACACACGAGCGGACGCTTTAAGTTAGAAAGCTAAACTATAAAATAATAAAAAGCTATTAGGGGCTTTACTGCGAAAAGATATAGACGGATTAATTAGGTATAATTATCCGAAAATCGCAGCAACTTAAGAAGATAATAAACTAGAAAGAATTTATAAGTTACTAGAAAGCTTTTAGGTATAAAGGATCTTTAAAGCATAGCTAGAAGAACAGTTAAAATATCTAGGTAAAGAAATATTATATAAATATAGAGAGGTAAAGTACATCCTAAGAAGCATAGTAGAATACTTTATAGAAGATTTCTATAAGGGATTAACTTAAGAATATAACGGAGCTATAGGCTTAGTATTAAGACTCTAGAAAGAGTATATTATTAATAGAATCTAAGGCTTAGCGCGAAAAGTCACTAAAGAATATCTAGATTGCTAAAGAAATAAACTAATAAGGTATAAGCTATATAGAGGGCTATAACCTATTAAGATACTAGAGAGACTATAGGAGGTTATATTATAGGACTTTATTATAAAGCTACTAAAATTAAAAGACCCTATTACTGGATAAGATTATAACGTAATCTTAGTAATAGTAGATAAGCTTATAAAGTGGGGATACTTTATAACATGTATAGAAGAGATATTAGTAAAAGATGTTGCTAAAATTTATATTAAGGAAGTGTTTATAAGATATAGAGCATTAAGTAAGATTATATTAGATAGAGATTTAAGATTTATAGCAGTATTTTAGGAGGTATTTTTAGCGGAATAAGGAATTAGAGTAGTAACTTTTACCGTATATTATCTGCAAACAGACGGTTAAATAGAAAGATTAAATTAGACACTAAAATAGTATCTAAGATACTATATTAATTACGCACAGAATAATTAGGTATTATTATTACTAATTATATAATTTGCATATAATATAACACTATAGGAAGGAATAGGCATATTACTATTTAAGGCAAATTATAGATATAAGCTAAGAATATTATTATTACTATAATAAGTAAAGAAAATAAGTAGTATAGCTAAAGAAAGAATAAAGATATTAATAAATCTTTATATAGACCTTATAGAATTAGTAAAGAAAGTATAGGAAAGAATAAAAAAGTATTATAATACTAAGAGATCTAAGGGACCAGATCTTAAGGAGGGAGATAAAGTATGGCTACTATATAAAAATTTTAAGAGTTAATAACTAAGTAAGAAGTTAAACTATGTTAGACTAGGACCTTTTAAAATTAAGTAAAGAATTTTACTAGTTATATTTAAGTTAAACCTACTAGCTAAAATAAAAATCTACCTTATATAGTATATTGCGATACTAGAGCTAGTGTATAGGAATATTAAGCCACTAAGCTATAAAGTAGATATGTATAGAGGATAAGAAGAAGATAAATAGTAAGTTTTAAAGATTATTAGCTATAAGAACATTAACAACAAAATATAGTACGAGGTAAAGTAGATAGGCTATAATAAGATTATCTAGGAGCTACTAGAGAATCTAAAGAATGTTATAGGAAAGGTAAAGGAGTATTAGAGAAGATTAGGTTAGGAAGTATTAATAAAAAGGGATCGCTAAAGAATAAGTTACCTAAGGGGGACCTAAGAAGAGTAGTTGCCGAGCTACTTAGATCTATTTTCTTCTTAGTTAGAGGAGAATTTATTCTTTTATTACCTAGTTCCTATAAACCCTGTTCTATAAGCTTCTATTTCTTAAAACGGACCTTTTTACAAACCTTCTTAAGACGGATTAACCGAGTAGATGCCGCAAGATAAGACTTAAGAGCCCGTTGCTAAGCATTAGCAGCCTTCCATTCTGCGTTATAAAAACGGTATAACTCCGCTAAAGTAATAGATAGTTTATTATCTAGCTACGTAGCAGTAGATTAAATATAAGACCTTAAGACAAATTAATTAGGGAACTAGATAACTATTAAGAATAATAAATTGCGTATACTTAGTATTAGAAATAAAGCGAACGTTATAGGACAAATAAATATTCGCTTTAGTGCACTCTAAATAAGAGGACGGTTATCGCGAAGATAGGTTCGCTAACGTAATATAAACTAATCCCTTTTTCAAATAGTGAGAATACGGAGATAGTATAATCTTACTAAGAGATAATATTATAGCAATAGTATAAGCACGATAAGCAGTTAAAGAAGAAGAAATTACTTTAGGTATAATAAATAATGATATTAACTAAGTAGATTAGACGGATATTACACCTCTAGTAAATAACTTAGAGATATTAGGAATCTTTAAGGATAAAGATAAAGAGGAGGGAGATAGTATTATAGACGTTTTAAGTATAATATTATAACTACTTAGAGAAGAGTTAGAAGAAGCTAGTTAGTTAATTTAAATATAGTCTAAGATAGAACTAATAGAGCTATATAACGAGGAATAATAACTAAGGTTATATAATATAATTTATATAATCTATATAATCTATAGGATCCGTAATAAAGTAGATAGAGTATATATATATTATATATAAGAAGGATTTTATAGGAGTATAGTTGTGTATTTAAGGACCCTTAGTTCCTACCTAGATAGTTCCTTCCTTGTAGTAATTCTTAGAATATAATTAGAGTTAATCTATTAGGTAACCACTCCACCAGTTATTATTACGTTATTAACTTTACTTTGTATCTTCTATATACTTAGCCTTATAAGATTTTAATTACCCTACCTAGATCCCTTAGAATAGGCGACTAAAATATAGATAATACCCCGTTAACGAATATACGCGAAGTACTTGCCTACCTCTTTAATACTACCTACACTAATATTGCTTAGGCGATTAGGAACGGTCCTAAGTACCCTAAGGACCTTAATATAGTAAAAACCTTCTAGCACTTCTCTATATATATAACCTTTTTAACTAGCGTTAAGAGCGGTCTCTAAATAGTCTATAATAAAGGTTAAACTATAAAGTCCTAACTTAAAGAAGCTTAGCATAGAATTAACTCCCTTATGACGCCTAAACTACGTATATAATAATACAAATAGTAAGCTTTTGTATATACTAAGACTATATAAAGTCTAAGCTCTTAGATCGCTATACTTACTTAAGCTATTGCCGATAAGAACATAAACCTTATAACTAGCTTCCCTCTTCTAGCTAAGCCCCGTAGGAAAAAATGTAAAGTAAAAGATTTAACCCTATTTAACGGTAAGGGATTACTAATTAAAAAGTAAGAAATTTTTAAAATATAGGAAATAAAGATTTAAGGTGTTTTCTAGAGGGATATAAAGTGCTTTAAGACCCTAATAGACGAAGTCCTCTATATATTAGATATGCTGATAGATAAGGCCTACAACTATATTAAATATGGCCTTAATATGCTATATATATACCCAAACAATTTAAGTAAATAGACCTTTTTTAACTAAGAATCTATGTTTATATAACGTATTTCACAAGCGAGCTGCCACCCTAAGCGAGCCGCCACCCTCAAAAACACACCAAAAATTGGAAAAATCGCACCTTAATATCTTAACAACCACTTAATAATAAATTCTAAAATTTTAGATTTAGACTTTTATATACACTTTATAGCTTCTATTAAAGTTATATAGTATATAGTTAAGTGGTTTTTAAGATATAGCAATTTGGCCTTATTTTGGCCCCTAAATTACTATATCTTAAAAACTACTTAACTATATACTATATAACTTTAATAGAAGCTATAAAGTGTATATAAAAGTCTAAATCTAAAATTTTAGAATTTATTATTAAGTGGTTGTTAAGATATTAAGGTGCAATTTTTCTGATTTTTAGTATGTTTTTAAGGGTGGCGGCTCGCTTAGGGTAGTAGCTTACTTGTGAAATACGTTATATAAGAAGATATTATAAAACTATAGATATAACCTAAGCGGCTAAAAATAAGTTAGATACTTTATATTAAGGTAAGCGTAACTACTGGTCCTAGAAAGCAGAGCTTAATAAGTTAATAATTAAAGTAAATAAGACTAAGGAATAAAAGATGGATTTGCTTAAAAAGAATATTTCCCCTAAAATAAAGGACCTAGCCCTTACCCTTAGCCGTAAGATTGATAATACTAACTATAAGGGCTAGAGTAAGTAAATGGACATATTTGCTTACAACCTATAGAACTATACTTACTACACTAAGCTAAATGCTATTAAGCTAAATATTACTAGTGGATATTGACCTGTATTACCTAATAATAATACCTTAGTACTAGCACTATAGAATAACCCAATAGACCTTAACGCCGTTAAATTTGGTGGCGGTAGTAGTAGCCTCTAGTAATCTTTTTAGACTAGGTTAATTCTAGAGCTCTGTGGTAGAGCTATAGTTTAATTAGAGTGGGTCTTACCAATTTAATTAATTGGATGGAGTGGATTTAAGGCCGTAGAGCTCTTGGAGCTCCAAATTTAACCTAATAAGGAAATATCTAGTCTTAATAAGGAAGGAAGGTGCGTGTATATATCACGTATGATAAGATAAGAGCCTTCGTGCTCTGTGCTTCTTATTATGCTTATTATTATGCTTGTCGTGTTCGCTTACCTAAACGCTTACCACCCACCTGTCTCTTGCATCTACCTCTATCTACCTACCTTTACTTCCCTCTTCCTTTCTTCTTTAGCTCTATATACTGCTTTCTATTCTCCCCCTTTAGCCCTACCTATTTATTTCTTCTTAAAACTACCTTTATTATATTATTTTACAGTATTATATTAACGCTAAGCTTTTCTATTTTTAGTATATAAATATACTAAAGCTCTAAGGAGCTCCTAAAGTAAAATAATTTACTAGCCGTATGGAGTAGATCTAAGGCCAGATCCACTCTACTCTAGTTTAAAAAGATTACTAGTAGCCTCCCTAATTGTTATAAAGTAAGTATAAGCGACAATAATATATAGCAAGGTAGATATTATTAAGCTATGTATATGAACTGTATAAGGAGGTTAAGACGTTATATAAGGAAAAATGGTAGGAAAACGGGAAGAAAGGGCATATATTGTTAACTTAGTTGCTTAGTTAATACGTATATAGGCAGAATAGGGTTTAGGTTGTAATCCTAGCAGAACTTAGCAGAATTTAGTAAAACTTAGTAGAATTTGGTGGAACTTGGCAGAATATGGCAGAATGCCGTAGATTGCCGTTAGATTGCTATTAGATTGACATTTCGCGGTTAGTCTTTAATTGCTAAGTCGGTAGAAACAGGTAGACGTGTATAAGGTGTTACGGGGGTATCCTGTAATAATACCCCCCCTTTAAACTTGAGCTCCTGTGAGATGGGGCTGTGGTAGTTCTAGGTAGAGTTTGTAAAAGTCTTCTGCGGCTTATATAAGTCCTATAGAGTTAACGGGTTCCTATAAGGACTTAATAAAGCCTCTCCATTTTATAAGATATATATATTAGCGTTTCCGTTTATTATACTTAATATTATTAATTCTTTTAATAAAGTACTTATTTTTACCGTCTACTTTAACTGGTAGGGGAGGGTCTTATATCTGTCTAGGTAGGGCGTCTAATATAGGGGCAGTATGGTAAAGAACTAACGTATAGAATACGGGGTGGATTTTAACCGTATTAGGGAGCTTTAGTTAGTAAGCATAAGGAAAGATAACCTTTTTAACCTTATAAGGGCCAGCGTTCTTCTAATTAAGTTTCTTAGTAGGTCGTTTTGTGTTTTGATTTCTTATATCTAGCTAGACGAAATTACTAATTTAGTAGGCTAATACTAGGGTTCGTTTCTTATTCGCTGCGGCTTTATAAATAGATTAAGCCCATATTATCTTATTAGTAAGAAACTGTTATAGTTCCTCTATCTTTTCTATGAATTTATTTACTTCTGTAATTTATAAGGCGTAATAAGCGGGATAAGGAATATTACTAAAGGGTTTAAAACCTATTTGTAGGTGCTAGCTGTAATTAGCTAGGAATAGGGAGACTTTCGTAGTTTCTAAGATAGAATTATTTGTAGTAAACTTGGCGAATATAAGCTAGTTAATCCAGTTATCCTATAAATATAACGTGTATATCCGAATATACTATTTTATTATAGCATTTACGCGTTTTGTTTAGCTATCCGTTTCTAAATAATACGTAGTAAATAATAGTGCTTTAATATAGAGTTAAGTAGTTAGTTTTTTCTAGAATGCTGAGATAAACTAGCTACCTTTATTGGAGATAATTGTTTTAGGGAGTCTGTGGAGTTTCTATATATAATCTAGGAATAGTTAGGCAACGGTAGGCGTTAATATATTAGGGCAGGTAATTAAGTGTCTTATTTTAGATAGTCGGTCTATAACTACTATAATGTTTATACAACCTCTACTTTTAGAAAGGTTAATAATAAAGTTGATTAAGATATCCTTTTATCTTCGGTTTAGAATAGGTGGTGGCTTTAAAAGACCGTTATACGTCTTATACGAGGCTTTAGCTTATTGGTAGGTGTGGCAGCTAGAGACGTACCTTTGTATTATATTATATATATTTAACTAATAATACTCCCGTTGGAGTAGTTCTAGGGTCTTTTTTTAGCCTGGGTGACTAGTAACAGATAGATTATATATATGTTTAAGGAGTTTAAGCTTAAGCTTATTATAATTAAGGATAACTAGACGGTTCTAGTAATATAAGCGGTTTCTATAGGCTTTATATTTACTTAAAGACATCTTTTTAAAGCGTTTAATGCTATTTTATATTAGCTTAAGCGTCTCTTAAATAAACTTATTATTTAGGTATTTATTAACTATAATCTGTTTAATTAATTAATTAGTTATTTTAAGGACGTATACTATAAGATCTTTAGTAGGAGGGTTAAATAGTTTAAGGCGAAGCAGGGTTTAATTTTAGTAAGAGCGCGCTTTTTTTAGGGCTGGCGCGTCTTATAAGCGTTAGGTTAGGGCATTAGGCTTTTAGCCTTAAACGCATAGGCGGTATATAATTAAGAATTGGAAATAAGATAGATATTCTAACTAGCGGGCCTAACGATAACTTAGCTATTTTATAGTTGTGAAGTACTGTAGGTTCTTATAGTTGCTAAGGACCTTAATTAGAAATCTAGCGCCTTCTAGTTTAGGTCGCCATTGTTTAAAATATCTAATAATAGCTAATAATTCCTTATTGTAGATCTTGTAGTTATATTTAGCTAGGCTTAGTTATTTTAAGAAGTATACTATAGAGTGTAATACTCTATTCTTATTATATTAAAATAGGATGCCTCTAGTGATGTAGTTAGATAAGTTAGCTTTTATAACACTTATTCGGTTTAGGTTAAAGTATTAAAGTACGGGCGCAGTAGTAAATATAACCTTTAGATAGGCAAAGGCCTTTTTATATTTCTTATTAAAGATAAAGACTTTATCCTTTTGGGTTAGAGCTATAAGGGGTAAAACTAGGGCGGAGAAGTTATTAATAAACTGTTAGTAGAAATTAGCAAATCCTATAAAGGCTCTTACGTCCTTAATGTTCTTAGGTTCTTGCTAGTTTACGATTGCTTTAACTTTCTTTAGGTCTATTTATATACCGTTTATAGAAATAAGGAGTTTAAGGTATAGGACTTCCGTTTTATAAAACTTATATTTATCTACATCTAATTATAGACTAGCTCTATATAGGGCTTATAGGATAAGGTTAACGTGTTTCCAATATTCCGTTAGGTTATTACTATATATTAGGATGTTATTAATATAAGTAGTATAGAAGATGTCTAGGTAGGGGCGTAGGGTATTGTTTATATAATGTTGAAATAAGCTTAGAGCGTTTACGAGGCTAAATGGCGTCACTAAGTATTTAAATAGTCTATACTGAGTACAAAATGTAGTAAGCTATTTATCTCCTTTTGCTATATGGAGGCGGTTAAATATAGAGATAATATTAAGCTTTATATAGTAGCGAGCCTTACTTAGTTGGTTTAGTGTCTCCTATATTAACGGGATTGGATATTAGTTCTTAATAGTAATAGCGTTAAGAGCTTAGTAGTCTATATAGAAGCGTAGACTACTACTAGGTTTTTTAATGAAGATTACTAATACGGCTATAGGCGATAAGCTTGCTTTAATAAATCCTTTACTTAGGTTCTTATCTAAATACTTTTATAGTACTTAGAGTTTATTTTAGGATATCCCGTATAAGGGTCTAAATCTAGGCTGCTTTCCTTCTTTAAGTATAATCTTATGGTTATATAGTTGGTGTTTTAGTAGCTTATTAGCTTTCTTTCGTAAAAATACATCTAGGCGATAATAATACTCTATTAGTACCTTCGTAGCAGGGTTAGTATACTTCTTTAGTGCTAAGGCCTTTTTAATATCGGCCATCGTAATAGCGAAGATCGTATACTTGGGTTTTTTAGCAAGTTATACTAGCGGGGTAGCTCTAATCATGCGGATATCTAGGGTGCTGAGCTTACTTAGATTATCTATAGTTTCTTATTTAGGTTTAGGTTTAGTATTAGGTATAAAGTTAGTATTAGATTTGGGTTTAGGTTCTTTAAGAATCCTTTTTATAGTAGAATACTAGTCCTTTTAGTATTTTCGTATATAGAGCTTAGGCTTTTGCTTAGCTTAGGGCAGTATAGTGCTTAGTAATAACTTATAGAATTTAGTAAAGTTTTTAAATTGTTAATAAAATTCAGTGAAATTCCTAGGTTAGTAGAATCTAGTAAATTCCTTAGGTACGGGGTAGACAGTTATAGAAATTTTAGACTAGTGGATTATAGTGGATTATTTAGATTTTAGTTTTAGGTCTAAGCAGTAAGTTATAAGGCACTTCTGCTTATAATAGAAGGCGGTAAATAGAAGCTTAAGGTTATCCTAATTAATAGTTACCTTATATAGCTTTATTTAAGGTTATTTAAGAATTACTAGGTAACCTAAGGTAGTAACAAAAAGCTTAATTAGTTCTTTATAGTTTAGGTATTAGAGTCTTAGAAATACTACATAAATAATACGGCCTAAGATAGTACGTTTACTATTAAATCCAAATACGTTAATATGCCGATTAAGGGGGGTTAAGGTAAAACTATTATCTTATATAAAGATCTTATTAATAAATCCTATGCCGCTAGCTCCTATATTAATTAGGATTTAAGCGTTAGCCTATTAACTATTCTGCTAAAGACGGTAGTTAATGGTTATACTACG
>Ga0307515_10017047_pt1 | contig 13263 bp, 1 predicted proteins | sample 17_EM_MG_FD_194513 | JGI IMG/M metagenome (GOLD analysis project Ga0307515, IMG submission 194513) | Populus trichocarpa ectomycorrhiza microbial communities from riparian zone in the Pacific Northwest, United States - 17_EM | ecosystem: Host-associated > Plants > Roots > Unclassified | place...
ATAAACAACTATTTTCCTTTTTTTCAATCCCCAAACCCCCCCCCCCCCCCCCCCCCCTTAGTAAAGCCTACCCTTAGGCTTTATATATCCGTATTACCCCTATAGGGCGTTCTTATCCTTATATTCTTCTAGTAGCTTATTATCTTTACTATACTAGCACTCTATTTACTTATCTAGGTACTTTAGGGGTCCTAGTTTATTAGGGTAACAGCTATAAAATCCTTAAAGCTTATAGGGACTGCTAATAAAGTTCTATATAGGGTACCAGGTAGGATCTAGGTCATAGCCTTTCCAACTAACGCGGTACTTTAGTGTTTTCCTTACTAGTTTACAGGCCAGTATTTTTTCAATTTCCTATTTATCGTCGCCATTAACTTAAACCGGCCGGGGAGGTTCGTTCTTTTATCTAGGTAATAGGTCGTTTATATTAGCGACTCAGTCAATCGAGGCATGAGCACGGTATAAGGGACGTGCAAGCCTGTACAATTAGATTGTCTATAAACGAGAATCTAAAGCTAAAGAAAAGGAAAGGATAGGATAAGCAGCAACGCAAGGAGTTATATACGATCCCTAGTCACGTAAGAGTTACGTAAGCCCTGCGTCTACCATAACGTCTACTATAGCTGCCGCTTTCTGCCAGTGTTATAACATTACCCCCCCCTCCGCAAAAGCCTGCCCTTAGGCTTTATATGTCCGTATTATGCCCATAGGGCGTTCTTATCTTTATGCTCTTCCGGTAGCTTATCATCTTTATTATGCTAGCATTTAATCCATTTATCTAGGTACTTTAGCGGTCCTAGTTTATTAGGGTAACGGCTATAGAATTCTTAAAGCTTATAGGGACTGCTAATAAAGTTCTATATAGGGTACTAGGTAGGATCTAGGTTATAGCCTTTCCAACTAACGTGGTACTTTAGCGTTTTCCTTACTAGCTTATAGGTCAGTATCTCTTTAATTTCCCATTTATTATCGCCACTAACTTAAATCGGTAGGGGGGGTTCGTTCTTTTATCTAGGTAATAGGTTGTTTATAGCCTTCTATAGCTTATCTAGTAAGAAAATAGGGTAAACCTTAATTAAATCTGGGAGCTCTACTTTATACAAGTTGCCTATTTTCTTAAGGACCTTATATAGTCCTACTATCTAATAATTAAGCTTACGGCTAGGCCGTTCCGTTTTCTAGTTCTTTATTATAACCCAAACTATATTACCTACGGTAAAGTCAGGCTCGCGCCTATGCTTATTTGCCTACTGTTTTATTAATTTCTAGGCCTTTTCTAGGTTTATACGGGCTACCATCTAGGCTTCCTCTAAGCGCTTAGCGTACTGCTAGGCTTCCTCATAAGATAGTTTCTTGCGTACGGTTTGTGGTCCTTCTAGCCTATCCTAGTTAAAGCTTATTTAGGGTAGATACCCTATTTCTAGTTAGATAGGTGTAAATCCTATAAAGTCGTGGGGTAGGGTCGCCTAGGCGTAGTCTATTAGAGGTAGCAGTTTACCCTAGTTATCTTAAAAGTAGTTAATAAAGGGCCGGAGTCTCTAGTCCAAGTATTAATTTATAATCTCCGTCTAACCATCTATTTAGGGGTAGTATGCTATAAAAAGCTTTAGCCTAATTCCTAAGATCTAGGTAAACTCGTTCTAGAAAGCTGATATAAACTACAGTCCGCGGTCCGATATAATAGTGTCTAGTAGTCTATAAATTCGGTAGATGTAATAAATATATAGTTAGGCCGCCTCTTTAGCATCAATATTTTTATAATAGGGGATTAAGAAAGGGCGTTTACTAAAACGGTTAACTAAGATTATAACTATATCGTACCCGTCACGGTCTACTAGTAGTTTATAAAAGTCTATAGAGATATACTACTAGGGGCGCTCTAGTATTAGGAGTGGCTTTAATAGTCCTAGGGTCTTATCTCGTAGAATCGTAGACCTATAGCAGTTGTTGTAGTTCCTTATATAACGGTTAATATCCGTAACCATTTCGGGCCAGTAGTAACGGTCACCAATAATCTTATAGGTCTTATTTTTTCTAGGGTAGGCTGTAGAGACCTAGGTATATGCTTCGGTAATAAGCCGGGTTCGTAAGTTCTTTTCTTCTACTACTACTAGCCGTTTCCGGTGCTTAAGTAGTCCATTTTTAAGGGACTATGGGCTGGTAATATCCTTTACCTTTTTGCGGTACTCCTATAGAGAAGGGTCTGTACAGTTTACTTGCAGTAGTTTATTAATAAGGTCGAATTCTGTAGGGTTAATAGGATATATCTTAGCGCTTAAAGATTTAGTACTTAGTTCTTCCTATATCCGAGGGTTAAGGTGCTCTAGTTATAGTAGCGTCTAGGTCTATAATAAGACCTTTATAGCTATCTAGTTATCTAGGTCTTATTCGCGCCTTATAAGAGCGTCCGTACGGTTAATAGCGCCTAGCTTGTATATAATTAGGAAGTTAAACTAAGATAGGATATCCGCCTAGCGCGCCTACTAGGCTGTAAGGGCTTTTATTATTATAAAATATTCTAAGGCCTTATAATCTAAAACCACTTAGATAGGTTTAGGAGTCCCTTCTAGCTATACTCGCTAGTGCTAAAAGCTATAGATAATAGCCAACATTTCTTTATTATAAATTGGGTAGTTTAGCTTAGCATCTACTATAGTCTTTAAGTAGTAAGCAATAGGGTGCTATTCCCCGTCCATCTGCTTCTGGGAATAAACGCTAGTAATAACACTATCTAAGGCATCCGTTTCTAGCATTAAGGGCCATTTTAGGTTAAAGTGGGCGAGTAAAGGAGCGGAGACTAGCCGTTTCTTAAGTTTATTAAAGGCCTGCCTATATATGGTGTCGAAGTAGAAGGGCTAGTCCTTTATTGTAAGGCGGCTAAGGGGCTAAGTAATCCTGCTATAGTTCTTAATAAAGCGTTAGTAGAAGTTATAGAAGCCTAGAAATAACTGTATCCCTTTTACGGTCCGTAGTAGTTCCTATTAATTAATTACGGCTATCTTTTCCGGGTTTGCCTTAATTCCGTCCATACTAGTAATAAACCCTAGGTACTTTGTTTACTTTATACTAAATTCTAACTTCTTAATATTGGCCTAGAGGCTAGTATTATAGAGCTGTTATAGGACCTTATAGACGTGCTCCTTATATTCTAACTTATTTTTAGAGTAAATTATAATATTATCTAGGTAGGCTATATAGAAGTCGTTAAGGTAGTTAAAGAGTACATTGTTTATATATCGTTGGTACGTAGTAGGTCCGTTAGTTAGTCTAAAGGGGAGTACTTTACATTTATATAATCCGTATTGAGTCTAAAATATAGTAAGGTCTATAGATCTAGGGTTTATCCTAATTTAGTAGAAGGCCTAGCGGATATTAAGCTTTATAAATACCTTAGCTCTATTTATTTGGGCCAGTGTCTTATCTAGTAAGGGTAGCGGATAACGGTCTTTACGGGTTATATTGTTAAGCTTATAGTAGTTAATGCAGAAACGAAGTCCTCTATTTAGCTTTTGTATAAAGAGAATAGGGAAGGCAAATAGGGCCTAACTAGGCTTAATAAACCCCTTTACCAAGTTATCTATAATGTACTACTTAGTGGCCTATAATTCGGCAATAGATTATTTACAAAGGGGGGTATAGCTAAGGACGTTTTCCTTATCTGGTTTAATCTCGATCTTATAGTTGTATAATTAGTAGGGTGGGAGTATATTAGATACTGCCTTAGAGAATACGTCCTTAAACTCTTAGTACTAATAGGGTAGTTTCTGTTCTACTAGCTCCTTATCTATAAGCTTATCCTCCTCTTAGGCTAGGGTCTCTTTTTCTTTAATTATTTAATCAATTTCATATAAGCTAGTTATCTATGCACACGCTCGCAGAGATATATTCCAAATAATGTATTTGTATTATATTGGGGGGTGTAGGCCCGAGGAGAGGGTAATCTCGCCCAACCTGCTGTATTGCATAGTAGGTTCCCTACTGCTCAAGCAGTAGTAGATAATTACACACTTATTGCCCCCCTTAGGCCTACCGCAAGCCTAAAAGGCTGCAAAACTATCTATAGGGTGGAGGGTGGGAAAGCGAAAAGCCGAAAGGCTGATTGTAATAGATATTGATGTTACTGTTCAGAGGAGGCGTGGCTTCGCTTTAAATAGACATCTTTATCTATGCATACACTCGCAGAGATATATTCTAAATAATGTATTTATATTATATTGGGGGGTGTAGGCCCAAGGAGAGGGTAATCTCGCCTAACCTGCTGTATTGCATAGTAGGTTCCCTACTGCTTAAGCAGTGGTAGATAATTATATACTTATTGCCCCAAACAACGCGTACCGTTAGAACCTAGCGGTATAAGGCCTACGCCATAACAACTAATATGAATGTAGGAATATATGTCGTCTCTTTGCGTCCGTAGGGTATTGTTAATAGACCGTTTAAGTAACGTAGAATCTCTAGGTAATATTAAAGGCTATTAACAACAACGACGTAGTAGGAAGGAGGAAGAGAGGAAGCTGGAAAGCGTCAATTTAAAACCTGTTAAAAACCCTATGGGAAAAATTGTCAGGAAAGACTACTTATCAACAGCTGCTGTGGAAAGACGCGACGCGAAACCTCGCGATCCTCCAGGGGTAAGACGTTTTATCGCGACGACAACACAACGCCGTACGGCATAGCATTATCAGGGCTATAAGACGAATGAACAACAAAATCTCTATTAAATAAGCCTTATTTTAAAGCGAAAAGCCAAAAGGCTGATTGTGATAGATATTAATGTTGCTGTTTAGAGGAGGCGTGGCTTCGCTTTGAATAGACATCTTTATAAAGGTAATAGTATCCGGCTGAACTAAGTTCTAGTAGAATCCTACAGCGCCAATACAGCAGATATTAACTAGTGGGAGGTCTATAGGTTTCTTTACGGATATTTATTAGGCCGTATTTTGCGGTATAGGGTTTATAGTCTTCCTTAGCTCGTGTTCTATTTTCCGTAAGTTATCCTTCCGGTCTATTAGTTTAGTATACCGTCTAATATTTCTAGCCTTCCATTATAGCTGCGTAGGGCCTAGGTTCTCTACCGGGGACTTAGGTAGATTACTGTCGACTTTCTAAGTCTATAGTGCGGGTGGCGTAACATAGGTAGCCTGGGGGCGGCATAGTATACGGATCCGTTGCGGGTTAAGCTATATATCCTTCTTAAAGGCCTAGTCTCTACGTATAGCATCGGCCTAGTAGATAGTATTAATTTAGGGTTGTACTAGGTTTTCCATTATAATGCTAATTTCTTTTATAAAAAAAGGGGTTAAGGGTAGAGTTTTGGGCTAGATAAGCCGTCTACTTTATACGTTAAGCTATAAGCCTAAATAGGCTAGCTATTTCCTCCCTAAGATCATATTATAGCTTCTAAGGTCCGTAATTAGAAAGGGGATATTATACTACCTTCGCCTATTAACGCGGAGGTATATTTACAAAATACTCGTAATAGGTTGCCCTACCTATCCGTTATACCCATAAATAGGAATTAGTTTAGGCAGGTCTTCTATAAATATATTAAGAAAGTTAGCTAGCTTTACGGCACACTAAGTGTTAATTAGGGTAAAGGTATTTACTTTAGAGTTAGCTAAGGCAGAGGTTAAAACTTAATATTTATTACGGAATAAAGTATAAGGGATAGTGCAGCTTCTTCTATTAACTAGCCGACCTAGATTAATATATAACATATTAATCCCTTTTAACCCTAGAGAGAAGTCTTTCTCTAAGGTTCCTCTTTTTCTAACTCTATACTATCCTCCTGGATTAACAGAACTTTGTCCGCTTTTGCCTTTATTAGGCAGTTCCTTATAGGGTAGCCCTTTTAACCGCATGAGAAGCAAGCCCCTTAATTGCTAAGGGCCTATATATAGGGGTCGCTATAGGTAGGCTAAGTAAGCGCTTAGCCCGCAGTAGGGCTAGCTACATAGCTAGTCACTAGGTTGGCGGCCGGCGCAGTAGGCGTTATAGGTTATACTAGGGTATTATAGGCCGTTCTTGCATTACTTATAGCTTAATTTAGGGGATTCCTAGCCTTTATCTAGTTAGCTCGTGCCTTAATTTAACAGAGGCCTTAGTTAATAGCTAGGTAATAGTCTATAAGTTCTTTTAACGTCTATATAGTAGTAAAAGCTAGTAGTACGGCCCGCTGTAGGTCTAGGGTAAGCTTATTAAAGAGGTCTGGAAGCAGGTCTTCCTGGGGAATCTAGGCTTATCCGGCTAGGTATAAAAAGCGGCTCTAGAAGGCCAAAAAGGTCTCCGTTGTTTTTATGTTTAGACTTTTATAGCTAAGGCGGGCGTTCTATACCCTAAAAGGGTCCTTATAGATAGAAGACAGGTAGTTAATCATTTCTTCTTTAGAGAGGAAGGGCTTTGCCGAGTCCTAGGCGTATCGCGGACGTAGATACGTCTATGCGTCTCCGCCAGTACGGCCAAAAACATAGGCCATTTTAGCTTAAGTAGTAGGGAAGTGGTCCGCATTAACTTTAAGCTTATTCTGTAATTAAAGCTTCCAATTATTAAATATAGGGTCGGCTCCGTCTGTAAGTAACGGGGGGTCCGCGACCTTCGCGGACCGTAACGATCCTAATACTATACGTTAGGCTAGGGCTTTAAGGACTATAGCAAGTCTATCTAATAGGTCCTTACTAGATATAGGGGTGCTTCTAGTTTTAAGCAGTTCTCATAACCGTTTAATTTCAGCATTAGCTACTGCGAGCTCTGCTTAAGGGGTTAAGATATTAATTGTTTCTTCGTCTAAGGCGTTTACAGGTCCTATAGCTGCTTTGCCTACTACTATATTTTATAGCATAGTGCTAGGGTATTAGGTAATTCCGGGCAATTTCTTTAGGGGTTCTAGTCTATGTATATCTTATAGGTCCTTTCCTTAGGGTTCTATTCTTTTCCTTTAGGTTCTATCCTTATGGTCCTAGTAATGTCCTTAGGGTCCTATTCTATGTCCTTGTCCTATTCGTGGTCCTATAGATATATTTAAGTTCCTTCTTAGGAAGAAAGGGTGGTTTAAGCTTTAGATAATGTTAGTAACTTAGTTAATTAAGGCATAAGCACGGTATAAGGGACGTGCAAGCCTATATAATTGGATTGTCTATAAACGAGAATCTAAAGCTAAAGAAAAGGAAAGGACAGAATAAGTAGCAACGCGAGGAGTTATATACAATCCCTAGTTACGTAAGAGTCACGTGAGCCCTACGTCTACTATAACGTCTACTATAGCTGCCGCTTTCTACCAGTGCCGTAACAGTTTATAGCTTTCTATAACTTATCTAGTAAGAAGATAGGGTAGACCTTAATTAAATCTAGGAGCTTTACTTTATACAAGTTGCCAATCTTCTTAAGAACCTTATACGGTCCTACTATCTAATAATCTAGCTTATAGCTAGGCCGTCCTATCTTTTAGTTCTTTATTATAACCCAAACCATATTACCTACAGTAAAGTTAGGCTCGCGCCTATACTTATTTACCTACTATTCTATTAATTTCTAAGCCTTTTTTAGATTCGTATAGGCTACCATCTAGGCTTCCTCTAAGCGCTTAGCGTACTGCTAGGCTTCCTTATAAAATAGTCTTTTGTATACGGTCCGTGGTCCTTCTAGTCTATCCTAGTCAAAGCTTATACGGGGTAAGTAGCCCATTTCTAGTTAGATAGGGGCAAATCCAGTAGAGTTATAGGGTAGAGTTACTTAGGCATAGTCTATTAGGGGCAATAGTTTAGCCCAGTTATTTTAGAAGTAGTTAATAAAGGGCCGGAGTCTCTAGTCCAAGTATTAATTTACAATCTCCGTCTAACCGTCTATCTAGGGGTAGTATGCCATAGAAAGCTTTAGCCTAATACCTAAAATCCAGGTAAATTCGTTTCAGAAGGCTAATATAAACTGCGGCTTATAATTAGATACAATAGTATCTAGTAGTCCGTAGATTTAATAGATATAGTAGATATACAGTTAGGCTGCCTCTTTAGTATTAATATTCTTATAACAGGGGATTAAGAACGGGCGCTTGCTAAAGCGGTTAACTAAAATTATAACCATATCATATCCGTTACGGTTTAGAGGTAGCTTATAGAAGTCTATAGAGATATACTACTAGGGGCGGTCGGGTATTAGGAGGGGTTTTAATAGTCCTGGGGTCTTATCTCGTAGAATTATAGACCTATAACAATTATTGCAATTCCGCACGTAACGGTTAATATCTATAACTATTCCGGGCTAGTAGTAGCAGTTACTAATAATTTTACGGGTCTTATTCTTTTTAGGGTAGGCCGTAGAGACCTAGGTATATACTTCGGTAATAAGCCAAGTCTATAAGTTCTGCTCCTCTACTACTACTAGCTATTCCCGGTATTTTAATAGTCCACTTTTAAGGGATTAAGGGCTAGCAACATTCTTTACCTTTTTACGGTACTTCTATAGGGAAGGGGCCGTACAATTTACTTATAACAGCTTATTAATAAGGTTAAATTCCGTAGAGTTAATAGGGCATATCTCGGCGTCTAAAGAGTCTATATTTAATTCTGCCTATATTTAGGGGTTAAGGTGCTCTAGTCGTAGTAGCACCTAGGTCTGTAATAAGATCTTTATAGCTATCTAATTATTTATATCCTATTTACGCCTTATAAAAGCGTCCGCACGGTTAGTAGCGCCTAGCCTATATATAATTAGGAAGTTAAACTAAGATAGGGTATCCGCCTAGCGTACCTATCAGGCTATAAGGGCCTTTATTATTATAAAATATTCTAAGGCCTTATAATCGGAAACTACCTAGATAGACTTGGGGGTACCCTCTAATTAGGCTCGCCAGTGCTAAAAGCTAGAGATAATAGCCAGCATTTCTTTATCGTGAATCGGGTAGTTTAGCTCAGCATCTACTATAGTCTTTAAATAGTAAGTAATAGGGTGCCATTCTCTATCCGTCTACTTTTAGAAGTAAACGCTAGCTATAACACTATTTAAGGCATCGGTTTCTAGCATTAAGGGCTGTTCTAGGTTAAAGTAAGTAAGTAAAGGAGCAGAGACCAGTCGTTTCTTAAGCTCGTTAAAGGCCTGCCTATATATAGTGTTAAAGTAAAAGGGCTAGTTCTTCTAGGTAAGTCGGCTTAGGGGTTAGGTAATCCTACTATAGTTCTTAATAAAGCGTTAGTAGAAGTTATAGAACCCTAAGAATAACTACACCCCTTTTACGGTCCTTAGGGGTACCTATTAGTTAATTACAGCCGTCTTTTTTAGGTCTGCCTTAATTCTATTTATACTAATAATAAACCCTAGGTACTTTATACGCTTAATACTAAATTCTAATTTCCTAATATCGGCCTAGAGGCTGGCCTCGTAAAGCCGTTATAGGACTTTATAGACGTGCTCCTTATATTCTAACTTATTCTTAGAGTAGATTATAATATTATCTAGGTAGGCCGTATAGAAGTCATTAAGGTAGTTGAAGAGTATATCGTTTATATATCGCTAGTACGTAGCTAGTCCGTTAGTTAGTTTAAAAGGAAATACTTTATATTTATATGTTCCGTAACGGGTCTAAAATATAATAAAGTCTTCTAATCTAGGGTTTATCCTAATCTAGTAAAAAGCCTAATAGATATTAAGCTTAGTAAAGATCTTAGCTCTACTTATTTAGGCTAGAGTCTTATTAAGTAAGGGCAGTAGGTAGCGGTCCTTGCGGGTTATATTATTAAGTTTATAGTAGTTAATACAAAAACAAAGTCCTCCGTTTAGCTTTTTAGTAAAGAGAATAGGTGAGTTAAAAGGGGCTTAACTGGGCTTAATAAAGCCCTTATTTAGGTTATTAATAAAATACTACTTTATAGCCTATAATTCGGCGGTAGACTGCTAACAAAGGGGGCTATAGCTAAGGGTGTCTTCTTTATCTAGCTTAATCTCAATCTTGTAGTTATACGGTTAGTGAGGTGGGAGTATATTAAACGCTACCTTAAAGAATACGTCCTTAAATTTCCAGTGTTAATAGGGTGGTTTCTATTCTACTAGCTCCTTATCTATAAGCTTACCTTTCTATCCGCTAAGCTTATTTTCCTTTTTCTTAATTATTTAATTAATTTTATATAAGCTAGTTATAAAGATAATGGTATTAGGCTAAACCAGGTTCTAGTAGAATCCTATAGCGCTAATATAGCAGATATTAACAGGTGGGAGGTCCATAGGTTTTTTTTACAGATATTTATTAGGCCGTATTTTACGGTATAGGATTTATAGTCTTCCTTAGCTTATATTCTATTTTCCGTAAGTTATCCTTCTAATCTATTAGTTTAGTATATCGTCTAATATCCCTAGCCTTCCTTTATGGCTACATATAGCCTAAGTTCTCTATTAGGGACTTAGCTAGGCCGCTACCGATTTCCTAAGTCTCTAGTGCGGGTAGCGTAACATAGGCGGTCTAGGGGCGGCGTAGTATACAAATCCGTTGCGGATTAAGCTATATATCCTTCTCAAAAGCCTAGTTCCTACACATTACATCGGCTTAGTAAACGGTATTTATCTATAGTCGTATAAGGTTTTCTATTATAATACTAATTTCTTTTATAAAAAAAGGCGTTAGGGGTATAGTTTTAGGCCAGATAAGCTGCCTATTTTATATATTAAGCTATAAGCCTAAATAGGCTAGCCATTTTCTCCCTAAGATTATATTATAACTTTTAAGGTCCGTAATAAGGAAAGGGACGTTATACTACCTTCGTCCGTTAACGCGGAGGTAGATCCGCAAGATAGTTATAATAAGCAGCCCTATCCGTCCGTTATACCCGCGAATAGGAATTAGTTTAGGTAGTTCTTTAAGGGGTACATTTAAAAAGTCAGCTAGTTTTACAGCGTAATTTATATTAATTAGGGTAAAGGTATTTACTCCTAAGTCAGCTAAAGTAGAGGTTAAAACTTAATATCCATTACGGAATAAAGTATAAGGGATAGTGCAGCTTCTTCTGCCTACTAGCCGACCCAGATTAATATATAACATATTAATTCCTTTTAACCCTAGGGAGGAGTCTTCCCCTAGGGTTCCTCTTTTTCTAACTTTATGCTATCCTCCTAAACTAATAGGACCTCGTTTATCTTTGCCGCTATTAGGTAGTCCTTTACAAAGTAGTCTTTTTAGCCGCATAAAAAGCAAGCTCCTTAATTACTAAGGGCCTATCTACGGGGGTTGCTGTACATAGGCCTAGGCGACGGGCCCGTAGCAGGACTAGCTATACGGCTAGCTGCTAGGTTGGTGGCTGGTTATATAGCCGGCGTGGTAGGCGTTATGGGTTATACTGGGGCACTATAGGCCGTTCTTGCATTACTTATAGCTTAATTTAAGGGGTTCCTAGCCCTTATCCGGTTAGCTTACGCCTTAATTTAACAGAGGCCTTAGTTAATAGCTAGGCAGTAGTCCGTAAGTTCTTTTAACGTCTATATAGTAGTAAAAGCTAGTAGTACGGCCTGCTATAGGTCTAGGGTAAGCTTATTAAAGAGGTCTAGTAGTAGGTCCTCCTAGGGAATCTAGGCTTATCCGGCTAGGTATAAAAAGTGGGTCTAAAAAGCTAAAAAGGTCTCCGTCATTTTTATATTTAGACTTTTATAATTAAGGCGGGCGTTCTATACCTTAAAGGGGTCCTTATAAATAGAAGACAGGTAGTTAATTATTTCTTCTTCTAAGACGAAAGGGTCTGCTAAGTCTGCAGTATATTACGGACATAGGTGCGTCTAAGCGTCTCCGCTAGTACGGCCGAAGATATAGGCTATCTTAGCTCAGTTATTAGGGAAGTAATCTTTATTAACTTTAAGCTTATCCCGTAGTTAAAGCTTCTAATTATTAAATATAGGGTCGGTCCCGTCTGTAAGTAATAGGGGGTCCATAACCTTCGCGGATCTTAATAATACGGTACGTTAGGCTAGGGCCTTAAGGACCGTAGCAAGTCTATCTAATGGGTCATCTTAAGATATAAGGGTGTCTCTAGTTTCGAGTAGTTCGCGTAGCCGTTTAATTTCAGCATTAGCTACAGCAAGCTCCGCCTAGGGGGTTAAAATATTGATTATTTCTTCGTCCGAGGTATTTGCGGGTCCTACAGCTACTTTACCTACTACTGTATTCCATAGCATAGTGCTAGGGTTTTAGGTAATTCCGGGTAATTTCTTTAGGGGTTCTAGTCTATGCGTGTCTTATAGGTCCTTTCCTTAAGGTTCTATCCTTTTCCTTTAGGTCCTTTTTCTTATGGTCCTAGTAATATCCTTAGGGTCCTATTCTGCGTCCTTATCCTATTTATGGCCTTATAAATATATTTAAGTTCCTTCTCAGGAAGAAAGAGTAGTAAGAGCTTTAGATAATATTAGCGACTTAGTTAATTAAGACGTAAGTACGGCAAGAGGGTCGCGCAAGCCTATACGATTGGATTGTCTATAAACGAGAATCTAAAGCTAGAGAAAGGAAAGGAGAAGAAGAGCAGTGCTAGTCAAAGTAGGGTTTTTTTATATAGTCCTCTAGTTATATAACCGCAGAGTTTTACCAAGTTCTACTAACCAAGTTCTGCCGTTTTCTACTAGTGCTATAACACTTATAGATAAGGAGCTAGTAGAATAAAAACTACCCCATTAATACTAGAAATTTAAAGATACCTTCTTTAAAGCAGCGTCTAATATACTCTTGCCTTACCAACCATATAACTATAAGATTGAAATTAAGCCGGATAAGGTAGTTACCCTTAGCTATAGCCCCCTCTAATAGCAATCTACTGCCGAATTATAGGCCATAAAGCAGTATTTTATTAATAACCTAGATAAGGGCTTTATTAAGCCTAGTTAAGCCCCTTTTAACTTACCTATTTTCTTTACCAAAAAGCTAAATAGAGGACTTTGTTTTTATATTAACTACCATAAGCTTAATAATTTAACCCTTAAAGACCGCTACCCACTACCTTTACTTAATAAGACTTTGGCCTAAATAAGTAGAGCTAAGATCTTTATAAAGATTAATATCCGCTAGGCTTTTTACCGAATTAAAATAAACCCTAAATTAGAAAACCTTACTACGTTTCAGACCCGTTACGGAACATATAAATATAAAGTACTGCCTTTTAAACTGACTAACGGACCGGCTATATACCAACAATATATAAATAATGTACTATTTAACTACCTTAATAACTTCTATATAGTATACCTAGATAATATTATAATCTACTCTAAAAATAAACTAGAATATAAAGAGTATATCTATAAAGT
>Ga0307515_10017048_pt1 | contig 13262 bp, 7 predicted proteins | sample 17_EM_MG_FD_194513 | JGI IMG/M metagenome (GOLD analysis project Ga0307515, IMG submission 194513) | Populus trichocarpa ectomycorrhiza microbial communities from riparian zone in the Pacific Northwest, United States - 17_EM | ecosystem: Host-associated > Plants > Roots > Unclassified | place...
AATGTGTAAGGAGCTGGTCCGGTCCCTTCAAATCTGGAAGGATCGAATCTTTCGGGTTCTGGGAAGTATTCTGGATTTCTATGCGTCGAGTTTGCATTCCAATACACCTGCATGGATGCCCACAAAGAAAACTTTTGGTGAATGATTATGACTGTTGAATGTCGGCTTCATCAGCATAATTGTCAGCGTAATAATGAGCCTCTGACTTTGACAGTCAAATTTTGATGTTGCTAGATCCTTGGACCAATCAATAACCACTAATTATAGTATAGAGTCTTACTGCATCAGCTAACAACATTGTATTTTAAAAAACAAAAACTAATGACTTAATTTTTTTTTAGTTTAATGTGGGTGTCTGGAACAGCTTGCGCGTATCTCAACTAATCTCACGGGTCCTGAAGTTAACGACCATATAAGTCTCCAGTGGCCATTATATGAGCAACCACAGGGCTCGAACCTGAAACCACAGAGAAAACAAACCTCTTGATCTCAATTTTTTATCATTGGAACACCATCTAGATGTTCATTCTTAATTTTATATGTTATATCATTTGTAAATTCATTTTATAGTAGTCGTTGATGATAAACTTGGAAAACGATAAGCATAAAGAAAAGGAAAGAGAACAGTACACAAACAACAGTTAGAAAAAAACCTACCTTCCAACCCTTCGGAATTGAGAAACCATTGAAATCGAAGCCATGGATGGCTTCTCTAACATTAGGAAAGGTTGGACAAAGTCTCAACACTTCACGAATTACATTCCAAGAATATCTCATCTTTTGAATATCATTCCAGTTTAACAACTCATCGCCAGGAGCTTTGGTTTCAGATATCTCCATTTGCTCTATTGACAGGAGAAATTAAGAAAAAAAAAGTCAAACAATATTTTGCTCACCATTACACATCAATCAATGAAAGCCCATCAATATTTAATCAAAGAGACTATACTGTGAGGGGGGGAAATCATCTTATTTTAAAAAATTAAATTGTTAGATGATCAAATAATTAAGATCTCAACATAGAATATTAAGCTATTAAGAGAAACTTGATGGATGATTTTATATTCTTATTTTCACCTATTAATACAATTATAAACAAAATTATATGTAACTCAATTATTGGTTAGAGTTTTTTTATATAAAGATATTTGTAAGGAAGAGTATGGAGTTATGAACAACACGTACCTTTGTAAACTCCTTCATAAATATGAGGTAACTCAGCAAGATACTTGACAATGAATGCACAAGCTGCACTGGTGCTCTCATGTGCACTGGCTAATAGTGCAAGAATTGTGTCAGCAATGCTTAGCTCACTCATAAATGCTCCCTTCTCATCGCATGCCAACAGCATGTGTGACAATATATCTTGCTTGGGTGATGCCTTTCCCTCTGCTAGATCTTTTTTTCTTTGCTTAATAATCGCAAAAAGCTCTGTTCTAATAAAGTTTGCGGCCTTGATGGCACGGTTGAGTGGAGTTCCAGGTAAATCAATTGGGATAGAAAAAATACCGGAAACTACAAGGTTAAATGGGCTAGCAAGTTTTGCAATGTGGTCGGGGTCTTCAATACTAAGAAACAAGCTACAAGCTAACCCAAATGTAAAGCTCTTTGCTAGAGGGAACACAACCACAACTTCTTTATTTTCCCATTCTGATGCAAAGTGTCTTCCGGCAACCGTATCGAAGATGCCAACGTATCTCTTCAAGGCATCAGGTCTCAAAAATTCAGGGAGCAAAGTGCGCAGTCGATCAACTTGTTCAATGAGTGACCTCTGAACTGAAGAGGGAAATATTTTGCACACAAAGTCTGGATACCAAGCTTTAAGAACCTTGTTCTCATTGGAGAACAAGAACTTGTTACCTGCAGCACCACACAAAACTGCTGCAGGCTGACAGAAAAGGTTTGTTTTGAATACTTCTGATGCGTATTTAGCTTTACGGTCAAGGAAAAACTTTTGAGGATGGCCTTTGCATCCTGTCAACAAGAGCTCAAGGGTCTCCCCAATATAAGGGAGGCCTGAACTGCCAGGAGGAAGGTTAGGGTGCTTGAATTTTGATCTATGTTTGTGAACGATAATGGAAATGAAGAAGACAGCAAAGAAGAGGTTGAGGTAAAAAATTTCCATTGTTTACGTTCTCTTTTCTTGTGCGTGTGTGCTAGAGGATATGTGCTGTATATAATGAATTGGATAGATAAGAGAATGACGCTGAACAAATAAAATAGAAGTAAGAAACTAAGAATGGTAAGTAGATCAAGGCCCTTGGCTGGCTCAAGGGGTGGAAGCTTTATGGGAATGAAAAATAAAAAATAAAAATTATATTTACGGATTTGTTTAGCCACCTTTAATTCGGTATTGAGTTTTAATTTTTTTATTTTAAATTAAATTTTTAAATCATATTTTTGATATATGAAACTATGAATATTAAAAATAAATTTTAAAAAAATAAATAAAAATATTATTTTAATATATTTTAAAATAAAAAATATTTAAAAAAAATATATCCTACTTCTAATAGCCAAAGGTTGTCAATTCTGTTTCGGTAAATGTTTCGTTTTTTTAATTGGAATGGAATGTTTCAGTTTCGGAGTGTTTCAGCATGCCGTTTCGGGGTTGTACTGTTCATACATATATATAAAATTCAACAAACATAATTCAAATTCAAGATAAATTAATTATAAATTATGCAATACAAACACACTGCCAAACAAATATAATTTCAAAATTTAAAATATTTTTAAATAGTCAAGATTAAATAGATCTTTAACTTAAAGTAATTCAAATTAAACAAAATATCAAAATATTATAAAAGTAAAATGTTTTAACACAAATATTTTAAATATAAAGTTAGGTCAATGTTATCAAGGCTAATGGAATCTAAATCATTCCTTGTTTTGCTCAAATTCCTACAAAATATAAATATGAAAAAAACAACATGAATATAAACTATATATATTATTGATAAATCTAATTTTAAAAAATTAATATCATTGTAAATGAAAATAGTAATAATAATTTTTAATATTATTATTAATATCATTGTTATTGAAAATAGTAATGAAAAAGAGCTTTTTATACTTGGGTGGTTTAATTAATTAAATTGAACTCAAATTGAACAAGGTTCAATTTGATTCAATGGCTTTTCAAGAGCGGAACAGAACATGTGGAATGAAACCGGAACGTTCCGGCCGAAATTTAACCGAAAAATCCGGAACGGACCGAGATTTAAAATCATATAAAAATTGTTCCGTTTTGTTCCGTTTTTTAAATTAATATGGAATGTTTCTGTCATTTCAAACAAAATAAAACAAAATTGATAACCTTGCCACATACGTGACAACATGGGTAGATGCTTCTAAATTTGTTCCTTGACTTTGAATACTCTATACGGAGCGAAAAAGATCTTCATATTGAAAATAAAAATTATATTTTATTATTATTTTAAATTAATATTTAAATTTAAAAAAAAAAATTAAAATTGGTTAAGGTGAATGGAACAAACGTGTGGTGGTAGAGGAACCAGACAAATTGTTCTCAGGCGGGTTTCAAAAGTTACAAACTTACAAGCATGTCCATCACAAAAGTCAATTTTCTCCTCTTATGGCGAGCACTGCTTTTTTTAGTGCGGCGCACCCAGAACTTATTGGTGGCTCGTGTGGTGGTAGAGGATAGATTGTGCGGTTCTGATGGATTATTCTCTCCTTCTTCTTAAATCTCTTTTCCTTTTGGTAAATTACACAAGCTGCCTTTTATTTATTTCTTTTTAAAATGTGATTTTTATTATTATTTTTTCAATCTATTTTTTTATTTTTTATAATTTTTTTTTTCAATTTCATTCTTATCATTTGATTTTATTTAGTTTTTATTTTAAATTTGATTTTCATTCTTTTCATTTCTATCTATTTTGTTGCTTTTCTTTATCTTTTGTAGGTTAGATTTTTTTTTTAATCTCATCCTTCATCATTTAATTTTATTTAGTCTTTATTTTAAATTTGGTCCTCATTGTTTTGATTGTTTTTTTTTTATTTCTATCATTTTCCTAATTCAATTTTATTTTTATTTTATCCTTTAACATTATAAATTGCAATTTAATATGAACTTGATGGATGTCGCCTCCACCCAATCCTTCATGTCCTAATGGTTAAAGTTACATAATGAGCAATAAATAATGTATAAATATTATCAAAACATATATGAAACTCGCCAAGATCTAACCCAAAATATATATTTATATTATATAAATATATTTTCAAAATATTTATATTTTTTAATACAATATGATATATACATATATTGATATTAACATAAAGCACATGTATATGTATAATATTTATTATTTTATAATTTGATATAGAAACACAAAATTCAGATTTATATATTAATTAATTTATTTATTTTTATATCAAAATTATAGAGATTTATCTACTCCGGTCATGTCTTTGACATGAGCCTTGGATTTTTAGTTTTTCTTAGAGAATGCTTGGATAGCCTTGACTTTCCTCCACCCATCTGGTATTCATCTATTTTATATCGTTTAAAAAGTTTACTTTATGCTGTGTAAGACTAAAATAAAAAATCCATTCAAACAATAAAAAAAACTAATTTGAAATAAAATAAAATTAAAAAATAACATACAATAATTTAACTGTAGTGATGAGTACATGCATGCCTGTTTGGAAGTGTGGTTGTAGTTACTTTTTAAAATATTTTTTGTACTGAAATGTATTAAAATGATATTTTTTTTATTTTTAAAAATTATTTTAAAAATCAATGCATCAAAACAATTCAAAATATATAAAAAAAATTTAATTTTTAATAAATTTTTTTTTTTGAATTTTTAGTCCAGTCCAGAGCTGCTGGTGCTGGTGGGGTGGGCCTTTTCTGCTCAATTAAAGCTGACGACTAACCAAATTTGGTTGTTGGGACCTTAGATATTTTTATTCTCCTTCTTCTTTGGTTCTCCTGTGTATTGCGGCGGTGTAATTCCTTAATGTGTTAGTTCAACTCATGGTAATGTCCTTCTTGTCCGAGTTCAACTCTTTACCGGCCTCCCTTTTTTATCCGTTCTAGAAAAGCGAAGAGAAAGAAATGAGCCACGATGCTAACAGAGAAGAAGCAAGCATCAAGGAGCTCTCAGCCCACTCTAGTTGAATACCCCGAGTTCTGCAAAATTCAAAATTCAAAATTCAATCACCAAATGTGTGGGTGAGTATGAGATTTATTATAATTAATGAATTTTGGTTTACATGATTCAAATTTAAGGATCGGAAGTTGGCTTGTGTTTGCGGAACGTGTCAGCACCTCCTAGAAAAAAGGATTATTTATTTATTTCTACCGTGTGCTTCCTATAATTTTGATTTTCTTTTTATCATTTTTTATCTCAACATGGTGGATATCTCTGAGGATCCTCCACCACTTTTGGTGAGAGCCCGGAAAATATCCTTCATTTTTTTTTTCCACCTCAGTAATTTTTTCAGGAAATCATCTAGCAAACCCCCTAAATTTCTATCGTCTGATGACTTTTATTGTGAAGTTGAGATTGATAATTAATAATATTCATTATTTATTATTATCTTCCAATACCAAATTTTTATTAAGATCCCCCAAAATGTACGGTGGGATCCTAAAATTATTTTTCTTCTCATAAATTATTTTAGAAAATCATCTTGAAACCTTCTAAAATTTCGTTTTGAAATGTTTTTTTATTGTAAAATTATTTATGAATGTCAAAATTATTGATTAATAATATGTTAAACATTAGAATTTAAATTCTACTAAAATTATTGGTGTCCCCAAATTCAACTAAAAATTTTTGTTGTGAAATAAAAGATACTACACACATAATAATATCCAAACTTTTAAAGAGGTTTAAAACTATTTATAACTTTTATGACTATGTGCTAAAATCTTATTTTCATGAATATTTACAAGAGAAAATTTTAACTCTTGTCAAAAGAGACCATTTCTATATTCATATAGGTGAAATTATACATGTCTCTATTATATTAAACATAAATTTTAAATTCCATTAAGAGCCTAACTCATCCTCCTTTACATAATAAAAAACACTGAATACTATCATAATAGGGTCTAAAATTAATTATCAGTGTCCAACAGATACTAAAGAATAACTTGTTATTACCTATTAAACTAAGAGATAAGCTTATTATTGATTCAAAGTTGGGTTCCTATTATCGATATCTTTAATAACGAGTTTCAAACCCATTCCATTAGTTATTTTCCATACAATGTCTCTAGATAGTCATTTTATGAGTGAATTCACTAAATTATTCACAGACTTCACATAGACAATGATGATTACCCTATTTGTAATAAACTCTCGAATATATCTATGTTTAATGTTTATATGTCTTGACTTACCATTGTAAATGTTACTATAAGCTCAAGACATGGTTGCTTCATTATCGCAGTATAAAAAAATAGATGACATAGGTTTTGTCCATAACTTAATATTAAACATCATATTTATTAGTCATTCTGTTTTTTTACCTGCAGCAGCCATAACAATAAATTCTGATTTCATGGTAGAATAAAAGATGCATTTTTGTTTTTTAAATGCCCAAGATATTGCACCTCTTCCAAGTGAGAAAATTCATCTTGATGTGGACTTACTATCACTTGTACTAATCATCCAACTTGTATCACTATATCCTTCCATCACAACTGGAAAATCAAAATAAAATAAACCCAAATCAATCGTTCTTTTTCAGGTGACCGAAGACTCTTGCAATAGCCTTTCAATGATTTATATTCGGCTTGCTTGTATGTATTGATAACTTGTATATAACAAAAATTATATCTGGTCTTATACAATGCATAGCATATATAAGACTTCTAATGACACTAGCATATTCTAGTTGTTTTACTGTTTTATCACAATAATCATTTAACTTCATGCTAGAGTCAAATGGGGTTTTAACATCCTTTATATTGATATGCTTAAACTTATCTAGCATTTTCTCAATATAATGTGATTGATTAAGTGCATAGCCACTACTATATTTCTTAACTTTGATATCTAAAATTGTATCTACTTCATCAAGATCTTTCATTTTAAAGATAGAAGTGAGATACGTTTTGGTTTCAACTATTCCAATTATATTGGTGCTAAATATTAACATGTCATCTACGTATAAACAAATAATCACACTAAAATCTTTTGTAAATTTGAAATACATACACTTATCAACACCATTGTGATGAAAATCATTCAACAAAATAACTTTGTCAAACTTTTCATGTTATTGTTTCAGAGCTTGTTTTAAACCATATAAAAACTTTACCAATTTACAGACTTTTTCTTTATTTACAAGAAGTATAAAACCTTCAGGTTGCTCCATGTACACTTCTTCTTTTAAATCTTCATTTAGAAAAGCCGTCTTTACATCCATTTAATGAACATACAATTTATAAATTGATGCTAATGCAAATAAAACTCTAATTGATGTAATTCTTGCCACCGAATAATAAGTGTCAAAATAATCAATATCTTCCTTTTGAGTAAAACCTTTGACAAATAATCTTGTTTTGAAGGTTTGTATAGAACTATCAGTATTGTATTTTTTTCTAAACAATTTAAAGGCAACAAAATTTATACAAATTTCAAAATTAAAAAAATATATTTGAAAGGGTATCGTAGAAAGTAGTATGTAATCATTTTTAGTATCTTAAAATTACAGAGACGAGAAATTCTCTTATGTGCCTAAACTGCTCATAACGTAATTAAGGTGATTTTGGTTATAAAATGGGAAAGGTGTGATATTTTCTCCAACGTGCAGCGGTTTTTGTCAAATTTTAATTTTCTTGAGTTATGTCTATTATTTTGCAGTATTTCAGAAAGTTTATTGCAATTTATCTTTAATTTTAAAATTTTAAATTGACATCTTTTCTTGCTATATTTTCCTGTTTTAGGTAGGGGTGAGCATTTCCGGTTCGGTCCGGTTTTCTTCTAAAAAAATAACCAAACCGATTTTTTTTAAAAAAAACCGAAACCGAACCAAAACCGGTTCAAATTGACCAGTTTCGGTTAATTAAAGAGAAAAACTGGAAAAACCAGTTTATTTTTTTTGGCTTTTTTATGACTTTTGATGGGGTCATTTAAAAGGCTTGTAAATTTGTAATCGATATAAAAAAACCTATATTCATTGTTTAACTTTCCTTTACCAGAATTTATCTCAAATGACAGGAGAAATATCTTTTAATTTGCACCCCAGTTTTCTCAAACCAATCAACTCTAATCAAAATGCAAAATAAAATTATACAACAAATAACACTTAAACCAAAAAAACAATGCCTTTGATAAAACTAAAGAAATACAATCTGCAGGAGTCCTTGAAATTGAAATAAAACGCATCAACTGTCTCTCTCCCAGTATTCACAAAAACAAAACAAAAGGAAAGATGTTGCTATTTTAATATTATTGTTAAGTAAACCATATGCCTTCAACATTTTATTGCTTGTATTTTCTCAGAAACAAAGTGGGAAGAAACTGGAAAGAAAAAAACCAATTATTGAGGCGCGCAAGCATGGACATTAAAAGTTCATCTGGTTCTCTTGAATAGTTCACCTGAAAAGTTTAACAAAATAAGTTAATATAAACTAATAAAAATTAAAAACAAAAAAACAATTTAAAAAAGAGAATAGACAGCATCAAATTTCTCATCCAACTTGGAGAGACAAAAAACTTGAAGGAGCGACTGCTAGTTTTGATTTAGAGACAGAAAGATTGAGAAATGAAGATCTGATCGAGAGATTGAACAAGAAGAAGGGGGGCGGCGGCTGAGTTTGCTAGGGTTGGAAGAAGAAACTAAAAAGTAGATCTGTATATGGGAGAGATGAAGATCTGATCGAGAGATTGAACAAGAGGAAGGGGGCGACGACTAGATTTGCTAGGGTTAGAAGAAGAAACTACAAAGCAGATCTGTAGATGGAAGAGAATAGAGATGAAGATTTGATCAAGAGGGAGTGAGGGGGGCGGCGGCTAGGTTAGAAGAAGAGACTCAAATGTAGAAGTAGATCTGTAGATGAGAGAGAATAGAGAAGAGATGAAGATTTAATCAAGAGGGAGTGAGGGGGGGCGGCGGCTAGGTTAGAACTTAGAAGAAGAGACTGAAATGTAGAACTGTAGATGGGTTTGGAAGGTATTTATAGTACCGGTTTTTTTATTTCTATTTGAACCGGTTCGGTTCGGTCCGGGTTAACCGATTCCTACATTACAAAACCGAAAACCGAACCGAATCGGGATTTTTTCTAACTATTCTAATCGGTTTAATCGGGTTTTTTTCTCGGTTCGGTTTTTTCGGTTAATTTTTTTTCGGTTTTCTCGGTTTATTCAGTTTTCTGGTTTTTTTGCACACCCCTAATTTTAGGCAAGTCGAAGCTACCAAATACAAGTAACGTAGCAAGGAAAGTGAAAGCTTCTGTCCAACAAGTTAACAAAAGGAACGTGCCAAACAATGGTGGTATCTGCATAAAATAAACCCAAAGAAGAATGTATATAATAACCATGGTATGCCACTGCTATCTTCTGCTAGCTTGTCGCGCCGGATTTTTCTTTGGCTCTTGTTGTCGTCAGCTTCATCCAGTTTGTGCATGTTCTGATTAGCATTTGCATTGTTTAACTAATTACTCTCCAATTAACATGATGGTTAAAAGAGTTTCAAATGATTTTCTCTCACGATTTGCTTAAAAAATCAGCTCTCTCTTTAGAATGAAACTTATTCCTAGTAATGATGCATTGTTAAATGATAATGATGAGTCCATATTATCTTGAACAGTGTCCAAACAAGAGGCAAGTGGACTGTGCGTTTCAATACCATTCTCTATGTGGAATTAAGCCTAGTTCTGAACTCTTCAAGTGTTAATAGTAATTTATCTCTATAAAGGATACTATTAATCCTGGAAACTCAAAAGACTTCGTCACGTGATGCAACTCTGTTTTGTGTAATTCTATTTAAAGACAAAGTCTAGCTTCATACAAAGTCCTACTCACAATGGACTTCTATAACCAGTGAATAACCAATGTATATAAATATGCATGATACATGCACAAAGAAATCAATCAAGTGAAAGAGTTAATTCTGTGCATATCAGTTTAATATTCTATATGGTATCAGAGCCTGAAATCTCCCACGAGAACAACTCAAATCCCAGCATGTCTTCACCTACACAACAAAGCTAAAATCTCAGTCCCAACACATTCCCTTCCTCTGAATCTAGGAAATCTTTAATTGCTCTAAATATTACTGCACAAATCAACGAAAAATTAACTCCATCGATCTTCCCTCAGTGGCGTGCTCAATTTGAAGCATTATTGATTGGCTACGACCTGCTTGATTATGTAAATGGTGACATTCCCTGCCCTTCAACTGATCTTAGTTTCATTACCAACCCGAACAAAACACATTGGGTCAGACAAGACAAACTCATTCTCAGCGCTATCCTAGCCTCTACATCAACAAAGATCACCCCTCTCATAGCTATTGCCAAAACATCCCAACAAGCCTGACAAAAACTCCACACACTATATGTTAACAATTCCACGGGCCGTGAAGTTAACGATCATATAATCCTTCAGTGGCCTTGAGGTTTGTGGGGCTCAAACTGATAACCTATAAGGAACAAATCTGAGACATAATCATTAGTTGAATTACACTCTTCATGATTATTTATTATTTTTTTTATTACAATGAAAGAAATTTGAAATCGAAATCTTTTGGAAAAAGCCAATAATAATTAAGATGTGACTCATTAAAATAATTAAAAATGAGATTTAATAATTTTCTTGTGATTTGTTTCTCTTTAGATGTCCATCTAGGACAGTTTGTCATCTGAAATTTTTAAAATTTTTGTATATATACCATACCATATATAGGATGAAGTACAATAGTATTTCACCAAGATGAAACCCATAAAAAATTGCCCAATGAAAGTTCACAGAAGTCACTGCAAACCCTAAAATAATTCCAAAGTTTTGATAGTGATGACGAGTTTTTCATTGTTTAATTTCTAGGTCGGGCAATAAAAATGAAATTTCAGTCTTCACACTGCGAATGCTCAAACAATAAAAAATAAATAGATATTAATATTTTAATATATTTTTAAATAAAAAACACCTTAAAAAACAATATTAATTCATCACACTTCCATAAACAATAAAACATAATGAAAAACTCAAACTTTACCAATCCCTGGAACAAATTATCGCCCAGCTATATTAATTCAGTAACAATATTTTTTATTTATTAAATTAATTGTAAAAAATCAACATATTGTTTCTATGTAATAAATATTAATTCTTCATCATTTTTTATTGTAAAGTTATTAAGCTTGTTCTAACACTCAGGTCATCGATGGAGTATGTTGATCTATTTAAACTAAAATGATATTATTTTTAAAAATTTAAAATTATAATAATGTTACTTTATTGTTTTTTTTAAAAAATCAAATTAGATCACTGATCAAATTTGAATATGTTAATTTTCATTTAGTTTCATTTAAAATCCAACTAAAGATATGTTAAAAAACCATCTTAGTTTAAAAACTTAAACTTTACTAGGAAAGATTTCAAGATATCATTTATATTATTTTTTAACACATCCCCTCAAGTGAAAGCTTTCTGAGCTTAAAATTTAAACAGACTTAAATTACTTTATACTTAATTTTTATCAAATAAATAAAAATAATGAAATTCAAACTCATTATTGTTGGATCATCAAAATTTTAATATCATACTAACGAATGAATTTAATCTAGAAATTTATATTATTAAATATAATTTATATTATTTTCTTAAAAGATATACAATGTATCCACGTGTCAGAAGTTGACATGACAGCCAAGTTCAATAACACTGCTATGTTGAGGTCCTGCCTACACGTATCTGAGAAATTTCCTCGAACTTTCGTCTGGCAATCTATCGCCTATGCCCTAGCTAGGTGTTCCTCTGGAATCCATACAAGATAACGAGAGTAGTTGCGTCCTCCTCCCCCCTGGCATCTTCATGGCTAACCAATCCTTCATGTAATGGGATATATATATATATATCGATTATTTGTTAGGGGGCAAAATTAATATAACAATATATAATATTTATTTTAATTTATTGTACATGAGTTGTAAAAAAAAACATGCATAATTTAGTTTTATTCAAATAACTTACTACAAACATATAATGATATTTGTATAGAGTAAAAAGTTTAAAGCAATATCAAATTGACTCAAAGCAGTAAAGTTAATTTCATCTTCATAATATATCCATCACTTTAATATTGTTGGTCTTTATACTTATTAAATATAAACATACAAAGTATATAAGAAACATTAGCTAAAGCGAAGCATTATTTATGTTTGATAAACTTTGAAATAAAACAAAAAATAATAAAGAATGATTCTTAACAATGTCAATTCTAGTAAGAGCATACTCACTAATCAACGTAAATTCTTTATAAACTAAAATATATTGGGACTGCTCAACTATAACATCAACATTACACATTGAAGTTGGTTCACTAGGCAATGAGTTATTAATATTTTTTTTTTAAAAAAATCAATTCTTTATATATATATATATATGTGTGTGTGTGTGTGTGTCCCCCCCCATGCATTGAAGTGTATCTTTTCCTGTCCATCTTTATTCTTATTCTCTCCCTTTTGACCTCACGAGTCACGACCATCACTTTATATATAAATTCAAGTGTCTTTTCTCTATTTCCAGGAGGCAACCACTTAGCATATATATATCTCGAGTCAAAATCAAAGAGATCATCAACTACTGCGAATGCTCTTGAGGATCCTCTACAGCTTTTCCTCCTGTATCTGGATAAGGTATATATATATATATATATATGAATCAGAATGTTATTTTACTTCGGTAGATATGCTTATCCTCTTTAACTTTTACCTTTTCCCTTTATTCTTGGCCAAAATGTCGAGAGTGAAAGAATTAGATATGTTCACACTCGCAATTAACATTATTTGAGGAATTTTGACATAATCCTTGCGTCTTAGAGATTTTAATTTTGACATTATTTGAGGAATATGATTAGTTCTCACAATTATATAGAGTGTGTTTGGAAGCGTGGTTGTGATTATTTTTTAAAATGGTTTTTTATTTGGAAGTGCATCAAAATAATACTTTTTTTTATTTTTTAAAATTATTTTTAATATCAGCACATCAAAATGATTTAAAAACACTAAAAAAATATTAATTTAAAATAAAAAAATAAAAAAAATTAAATTGTTT
>Ga0307515_10017049_pt1 | contig 13262 bp, 7 predicted proteins | sample 17_EM_MG_FD_194513 | JGI IMG/M metagenome (GOLD analysis project Ga0307515, IMG submission 194513) | Populus trichocarpa ectomycorrhiza microbial communities from riparian zone in the Pacific Northwest, United States - 17_EM | ecosystem: Host-associated > Plants > Roots > Unclassified | place...
ATTTTGATTAATTTTATTAAATACATTGATCAATGCATATTTTAGATTTGTTTTATCTTCCACGTAGAATTTAACACTATCCATGCTTTGTTTTGTTCTTTTTTTCCCTGCACGCAACGTAACATGGACTAGTACATTTGCCTGTGCTCCGTTGCGGGCCAAATTATTTTTTTTTCTAAACTTAAAAAAAAATATTGAGTATGTAGAATTTTTTGACAGTATTATTAAATCCAATCAAGTAGTTCAATCTTGAAACCTCCCAACCCGGCTCCTTACCTAACTCGAGTTTCAAATTAAACTGCGTGAGAGTTGATCTAAAATGAATTATTCAATTTAATGAGTTGAAAGATAACTTGAATGACCGGTAAAAATATAACATAACTTTTTTAAAAAAATTTAAGATGACAATTTGTTTTTTTATTGAGACGATGTCAAATTAGATCGATCTCAGTCACCCTGCGTCCTGTGTCATGGACTTCAATAGGTTTACTAACTTTATTATTTTTGTAAATAATTTTTATTTAATTTTATGATAACATTAGATGCTTTCAAAGTCGAGTATCAATCCTAAAAAAGATATTTATTTGAAATCGTGATAATCGTATAGAAAATAAAAAAAAATAAATTATGAATTCCATTTCTCAACTAATCCAATACTAAATAAGAATGAAATAAAAAACAATTAAAAAAATTAAAAGACCAAAAACTAAAAAAAAAAATTGTATCATGTTTGACGAGTAAACCAACTAAACCCGTGAATTAGATAACCCGGGTCAACGCATCAAACCTGTAAACTAGGTAATGGACTCCATTGACATTAATAACTTATTTTTTCTAAACTATTATTTATTTAACTATATGATAAGAAAAATAGACTGTTGCAAAATTGAGTGTCAAACCAATACTGAAATTTTTTTTAAGACTAAAATAATCTCATAAAAAAATAAAATTGAAAAAAATAAATTTATTAAAAAAAAGGGTTAAACTTGCCACACAATAAATTTTAAATCTTACTTGGCGATTAAATTTTAACATCATAGTCTAGATTAAATTTTAAAATATATTTAGATTGAAAAATTATTAAGTCCAAACATTCTCTCACGACTATCATGTTACCAAACAGAGGTGAAAAAAAAAAGAAGCAAAACTGTACTATTCCTTTTGGGGGAGCGGTCAGCCACACAAACATTCAAGTGAAGGTTTTTTTTTTTTTTATAAAAAAAACATTCAAGTGAAGTTAATTTATTTGCAATTACGCATAAAAAAAAAGAAAAACGAAGAGGAGAGAGAGAGAGAGAGAGAGAGAGAGAGAGAGAGAGAGAGAGGATAGGGAATGACAATCCCAACAAACCCATAATAGTAGCAGCAGTTACAGATGACATATCAGAATCCATAGTCTCTGTCTCTCTCTCACAAACAAACAAAGTAACAACAACTTTAGCTGCTTAAGTCATCTTACGTTAGCAGCTGTCCTTCCTCTCCATTTTTAACGTTCCTCCCTTTCAACTCTCTCTCTTCTTCTCCCCCTCTATTGAGTAAGAGGGAACATTCTCAAAAAAAAAAAGAAAAAAGAAAGAAAAAAAACAAACAAATAAAAAAGCCAAATGTTCTTCTCTCGCATTTTCACCTCCCACTGCCAAAAACCCTAACTTTATTTCGCTCTCTCTCTCTCTCTTTACGTTCTCTCACTGCAGAATAAATAAATAAATAAATAGAACTAACAACTTTGATCACTCATTCCTCCTTTTTTTTTTCCTTTCCATTTCGGCTTAATATGTATCATCTCTGTCAGAATTCATCATCATCTTCATCATCATCATCGTATCCCTTTAATCTCTCTCTATAAGCTTATTACATTTCTATACATTTTCCTCTTCCTATCTGATCTTGCCTCTATTTCTCTTTCTCTTTCCTTTTCACTGATAGAAATAAAAAAAAACTTGGTTGGATTTTATGCTCAGTAGTGTTTCTTGATTTCCAATAAATAAATAAAGTTAAGGTCTTTCTGGTTTCTGGGTTTTTTAGCATCTATCCATGGCTGCGGTTGCTGAGATTACCAGTGAGGCTGCAGTGGCTTCCAACAACACCACCACCGCCGCCAACAAAAATGATAACAACAATAATTTGGACTCAGAAACAAAGCCAACATCAGAATCTGAATTCACTGTCCAAAAGCTTGTGGATATGTTCACCAAGCTGAATCCCTTGGCTAAGGAGTTTTTCCCATCGTCTTATAGTAAAAATAATCCAAACGAACTTCATTTCAACAATTTTGCAGTCCCTGTTAAGCAATCGGCCAATGACAACTTCCCTAAAAGGGTACTCTTTTTTTTTTTGTCTGATCGTTTCCATTTTGATCTTGCATTTCTGTTTTTTATATTTTTTTAATTGGTTCTATTTAGTTTTGATTGGTGTTTGGTCAATTCTTCTTCTTCTTCTTCTTCTTTCTGTGTTATTTGGGTTTTGTTTGTGTTTTTGACAAATGGGTTTTTTGGATTCTGCCAGATTTTGGAGTTCCCTATTTTTTGTACTCTTTGAGGTTATATATCTATCTATCAAATTTTGAATTTGATGACTGATCCATTTGTTTTCGGCTATAAAAATTATGTTGTTGATTTCTAAAATTAGCTAACAATTTGTTGTAATGTTATCGTTGGATTGAATATCATAACTGCCATTATGATTTCAACGATAACTGGGGTTTTAGGTTTTTATATATATTTTTTTTGTTAATCATTGGTCAATATGATTTTAGCTGGGTATGATAGAAGGGCTTTGTTATCTTAATCAGATCCTAAATTAATATGGTTGGTTGAATTAGAAGATAGGTTTCCCCATTTTACGTCTTAATTCGATTTTGTAGTTCTTACCGTGTATTAATCTTTCTTTATAATATTAATTTATATGTTATGAAGCGGGTTTCTGATATATGGTATGTTGTCTTTGAGTTAATTCGATTTTATAATATTAATTCGATTTTGTAGTTCTTACCGTGCATTTTTTTTTCTTAACCGTCGGTAGGATCACTCTGCATTTGTTAGTTCTAAGCTGCTCGGCCTTTCATTCAACCGGGGATAGTTTTTTTCCCTCTTTTTTCTGCGTGTTTTTTTTATTAAAGTTTTAAGATTTTGGCAATTTCAGCAAACATTTCTTTTTCGAAATTAATATGGCAACGCCACTGGAAAACTATGAGAGAAGCTTTTGTGTCATGCTACTCTTTTTTATCTGTTCTTTTTCTTGGTTATGTTTGCTGAAATCTTACTTGTGTTTTTACAGAAAAGAAATAACTTTAACCAGGGGAGGAGGAAGTTGAATGGGAGAGCTTATAGAGCCCAACAAGAAGACAGTATTAGACGAACAGTATATGTTTCTGACATTGATCAACATGTATGTTTCTGAGTTCCATAGCAAAAGTTTTACGCTACGTTGATGCATCGATTTTTATAGCTAGTGGTTTTGCTCTTCTGTTCTGAGTTTAGAGAAACTGGTTCACAATTTAGGTAACTGAAGAGCGGCTTGCTGGCTTATTTAGTGGTTGTGGACAAGTAAGTTACGATCCTCATTAATATTAATTCGTTATTTGGCAGTTTCTACTACAAGGATAATTCTGAATCTCGGTGATCCATGTTAGTACATCATGCGTTTTTTTTATTTTTTATTTTTTATTTTAATTTTATTATCATGATGGCCCTGTTTCACTTCAAAATGATCTTTCCCCCCCCAGCGAAGTGGATTTCATTTCCTTATTCATTAGTTGTGTTTAGTTCATCCTAAAGAACTAGAACTTGGAATATGTGCTCGCTTGATATTTTGCTCGTATGTTGTGTGTTTTTCCTTTGATCAATTGGTTCCTGTAGTTTTTCCACAGTTTATGATCATTATTTTTTCCTGTTTCTCAACAATATTGATGTCATTCTAATGAACAAGGATGAAGACATGCCAAATTCTCAGATATGGTGTCCTTACTTTAGTTTGGAAATTCTTAGAGTTTCGTTCATTTGTTTTCAATAAGAATTTGTTCAATTCAAGTACCATTGCTGTGTTTTCTGGAGACCACTAATTCTTTGGACCATACCATGAAAGTTCTATGGAAGGCAAATCTAAAGTTTGCCTTGAGGTTGCCCTTGATGTGAGGTACAAATTGCTGTTAGGTGTAAGTTGCCATTTGGCACTAAATCACAAGGAGCATACTTTATGTGCCCTAATCCAGTTGAATCATACCATTTTAACCTCAACTCATAGTGTTGCTGCACATTTTTCTTTCTCTTTTATATTTTTCCTTTCTAAAAAAAATTGAATTATGCACAACTTATGGGATAACTTTCCTTTCTTTTATTGATGGTGGGAGTGAGTAGAGTTTGATCAAGGTTCATGGAAGGACTTTAACTTTTCCAATTTAGCTTCTATTAATCCTACTAATAATATTTAAGGGCTCTCGGTCGGCGCGCAAACTGAAAGAAAAAACACAAGTTAGCACACCCACAGTTAATTGTTTGGGAGTGTGATAATAGTTGCTTTTCATCTAGAAATGCATTAAAATAATATTTTTTTATTTTTTAAAAATCATTTTGACATCAGCACATCAAAACGATTTGAAAACATTTAAAAAAATTAAATTTAAGCAAAAAAAAATTTTTTTTTTTTTGAATTTTTGTGGAACGCGGTTTGTACCGCGTTCCCAAACAGTCTCTTAGTTGCATATACTCATAATTGGTTTCAGATTTTGCATTTGAGTATAATTTTTAATAAAAAAAATATTTTTTATGTTGTTACTTTACCAATTCAATATATTTGTTTTATTATTTGGTCGTGTCGGATTCTTAGAATTACTGTTGATAGTTTCACACATTTGTTAAAATCTATTGGACTTAATAAAATTCAAGCTAGTTGTGGTAGTATGGCGATGTTTTGACTAGGAGATTTATGTTTTCCTTCTTGATCTTCATCTGGTATGTAGTTTTCATAATGGATGCTATTTATGGAACTGGCCTCGTGTGTTTCTGTTATTGACATATTTCTTTTCTTCTCACTGTTTTAACTTCTGCTAGAGAGTTGCAGTTCATGTTATCAGTTCTATATTGCTGGTTTTATTACATTATAATGACTTTATGTTGCATAAGAGCTTGTGAAGTTTTTGTCTTCTCATAGTTTAAAAGATTTGTAGTTTCAATGGATCTCTGCTATCATCTTTCTATCATACAATATAGTTTCCATACAAACATGATGGCAAGCATTTTTATCTCTCCAGAGGTTATAGGTGTATTATGTGCATGTACAGATATGCGCACATAATCAATTTGTGGTGAGTGTTTTAGTACTGTCTTGTATTTCATTATTTGTCAATTTGTGCCTCCACTTTTTTCTTTTTGTTTTCATCCATAATATGTTGGGTCCATGCTATTACCAATGGTTAAAAGTTCCCTTTTTATTTATTTTATCTCACATGCAAACTTAGACCATATTTTGAAGGATGTTTACAAGTCAGGTTCCACATTTACTTGTATTGAAGAATGAAGAAGTGACCTAAATTCTCAGCCTGGGCTATAAATAACAAGATAGCCTATGATTATCTACCATTTGTGTAACAGACAAAACTGGTTGAAATTTCTTATAACCCCTGAACCAACTTAATGATTGAGGATTTACTTGTTTTGTTACTGCTTTCTTGTAATTGTTCAGTAGATGGTTTACCTTTCACATTTTGCCATTCATTAACTTTGCTTTCACACAAGAGCCACCTTTTTTTAATGCTTAAAATTCAGATAAATTATAAATTAGTCCTTGTAGTTTTGAGAAATGAATTAATTAGTCCCCCCCTTTTCAAAAACTAATTATTTAATACTTTTCATCCATTTTATGTTCTTTTCCAATTTTAAAAAATCATAAAAGGAAAAAAATAAATAGATATTATGGAAATATTGATAAGAAAAGAAGACAATTTTTGAAATAAATTAATATTAAATTAAGCATGGTCATCACTGGCCAATAGACTAAATAATTAGGTTTTGATACATGGGGGACTAATTAATTTGTTTCTCAAAACTAGAGGGACTAATTTATAATTTACTCTTAAAGATTCACATTAGAATTATTAATTAGATTTTATGAGCTACTATCTATTGGTTCTCGTAGTTCATGAGATATTTGGTTGTTTGCATATAAATTGAGGTAACCTGAAAAAATGGTTCAAAATTTGCAAGATGATAGATTTTCACAATTCCAAAGACTCATAACCAACCAGTGCTTGCGTCCTAGTTGCTGCACTGCAGCTCCTTGAGTCCTTTAGCCACAATTTTCCTCCTTCCATGTGTTTTATGGTGTTTATAACTTTTACTATACCCTTGTGCTTTTGTCTTGAGACTTTGCCTTTATGGGCATATCAAAAGGAAATACATTACCTTGCCCCTTTTTGTTCAAGCTGCATGCCCCTTTTTTCATGAGCATGGTTTTTGCTATCTCATCAGTATTTATATGTTGGATTGAAGGTTGTTGATTGCCGGGTTTGTGGTGATCCGCATTCAGTTCTTCGTTTTGCATTTGTGGAGTTTGCTGATGAGCGTGAGTGAACAGCTGCCTGCAATCATTTAACATATGTATTTGTATTTGCACAATCTATATGTAATTATAAGTATTTCTTACATGAGAAGTTGGATTTATTTCAACAGAAGGAGCAAGAGCAGCTTTAAACCTCGGTGGGACAATGCTAGGATACTATCCAGTCAGAGTGCTACCTTCAAAAACTGCTATCCTTCCAGTGAATCCTACATTCCTCCCTAGGGTATGAATGAATTTTATTCTGTCCCTTTTAACTTGTGTTAATTTCTGCATGATAGTGCTATTTTAGCAAGTGCACAAGTTTTGATGCTTGAGAGGGGGCTTTCTTGATGATACCAACATTTTTACTAAATGCAGTCTGAAGATGAACGGGAGATGTGCACTAGGACAGTCTATTGTACCAACATCGATAAAAAGGTAACACCTCCTCCTTGCATTAAAAAGATTGATGAACCTTCGAGTCTATTGGCATCATGGGCTCAACTGTCTTCTGATATTTGCCATTGTACTGTTATGCTTGCTGATTTAGTTCACAACTTCACTCCTATTTAAATTCTTCCAGTTAATGAAGTTCATTGTAAATGCAGGTTTCTCAAGTTGAAGTCAAGAATTTCTTTGAATCAATATGTGGTGAGGTGAGCATAGCACCAAAACATCTCCACCCTCCCCCTTCAGACGAGTGAATGCCAAGAGTTCTTCATTGAGTGACCCAACTCTTTCTCTTGTCTTGTTTTATTGACAGGTTACTCGCTTGAGACTTTTAGGGGATCAGGTGCATTCAACTCGTATAGCATTTGTTGAATTTGCTATGGTAAGCTATGATGTTGATGTTATTGAAAATTCTTGAAATTGCATCAAGTTTATGAAATTGATGGCTAGTGTGGTCACACACACACACACACACACACTCTTATGTAACAAAAGCACCATACTGGAAGCATGTTCGGCTTTTAATTTTGCTGGTTTGCACAAACTTTCCTTAATGAACAAAATTATTCTTTCATCTGTGTTTTTCACACACAACAATAGCTGACATAGTGTAAACATGTCTGTCTTTTCTTGGTACTGGTTTGAATGACCTGCCATTGGTTTTGTTTTTATGTTTTTCTTTATTTTTAAATCGAGGAGTTTTGGGGGCAGGGAGTATGGGAGCTATCTTGACTATTTTGATTTCAATTTTCTCTTATGGATTTTTGTTTTACCTATTTGGAGATATAAGTAGTCATTCTTCAACTCTGTATCATGGTTAGACTTAATGTAGTGAGAATAAACTTCTCGTGTTAAGAATAGGGTTCATATACTTTTCCACATAATATGCATCCTATCACACCATTTTACCCTTTTAGTGTCCTGTTTGTTGATGGCAGAGGCTGTGTGTATGCTATCTTGGGCAACTTGGAAGTACAATTGTTGTGATCGGTGGTTATTGAGCGGGATGCATGGAAATTTCATGGAAATTTTATATATATTTTTAGTATCCTATTGGATCTTGTATTTCCTTATGTTCATGTAGGATACACTTCTAGGACCTGCCCATGGATGTGGGAGAGGTAGTACTGACACTAAGTGCTGAATAAATTGTGACTATATTGAATGCATATTTGTTGCACTGCATCACATTTCATGGAACTTTAGGAGTATTTTTAGAATTTCAAGGTTTTCAAATCTTTTGAATTTCATACGAGTTTAGGAGAGTAATCTTGGGATTTAACAGACAAATGATATTTAAAATTTGATTATTTTAAGATTTTGATCTATTAGGATTTTTGATCATGTCTAGTGATAAGTTTCCCAAGTTTTTGGGTTTGTAAGTGCAGTCTTGGCTCAATAACCTGAACTTGCTACAAAATTATTTAAAGGATCTTAACAGTGCATTAAAGGTGAAAATTTTAAAAGGGCTATTCTCGTATTTTAAAAGCTGGACTAACTAAAGTTTTAAATTTTATTGAGACCCTCACCTCCTTAACTCTTTGACCAAATACCTCCACTAACCTGTCTCACTATTGTGAATTGCTGTGTATCCTTTCTTTTCATGTCATATGTTCCTTCATGTAGGTTCAGCTTCTCTCTCTCTCTCTCTCTCTCTCTATACACAACAATAACCATGAACTTGGCAAAAAAATTTTGAACTCTAAATATTAAAAAATCTTATTGACTGGACTTACTAAAGATTTGAATTTTATTGACTCTCACTCATTTTCTCTCCCACTTTTCTAACACCTCCTTCCTCCATTTACTTTGTGAACACATACCTTCACCAACTTTTTCTCTCTATTGTGAATTGCTGTCATGCTGTGTGTCCTTTCCTTGCTTGTTAGATTTTCGTTCTTGTAGGTTCAGCCTTTGTATGTTTGCGTGTTGCACGTTTACTTGCAAGTGAGAGCAAAAATCATGCCCTGTATCTATAAAATATCATTTTCATGGATGCAATGAGAGAGTATTGTACAAGTTTTAGTGTGAATTTATTTCCAAGGTTGTTTAAGCTATTCAATTTGACAAAGGTGATTAATGATTCATTATGAAGAAAGTGGAACCTAGCATACCTCTAAAAGTTTGGTGTTGAACTAGATTTAATATCAGATAGTTGTTTAAGACAGGGAAATTGATAGGACTGGAGATGGTATAAGATAGCAACAGTAATCTCTATATAAGCTGCACTAGTACGTACTATACCCTATATTCTTCTTCTTCTTCTTCTTACGATGGAGCTATTAATCATGTGCTTACATTCTCAGAAAAAGCAAAAAAAAAAAAAAAGAAAAAAGAAAAAAAGCATTGCTTACCACTGATGTTGATTGTAATAGCTGTATTGCATCTTGCCGGCAACTGTATCGATTTATGTGCATGGTATTTTTACATGTAAATTAATCATCATAATGTTTAATATAGACAGCAAAGATGAAACATTTAGCTGTGATGCTCCCAGTTGATTTCATTTAATCATGCAAACAACTGCCATTCCTTTCCTTTTGCAATCTTGCTCTTTTCTGATTCTTTTGATTTTGTAAACAGGCAGAAAGTGCCATCGTTGCACTGAATTGCAGTGGGATGGCCCTGGGATCCCAGCCTGTCAGGTATATTGTCACTGAACTTGAATTGAATTTTCTTTTTAGAGGATTTGAACTAAGCCAACGCAACACATCTAAAGTATTTGAGTTTTTTTAGGGTAAGTCCTTCAAAGACTCCCGTGAGGCCGCGAGTTACTCGCCCAGCAATGCATTAACTAATCACCAGAGTCTAAGACCCTTGGATAGAATTCAGTTATTTCCTAGTTGAGAGGAACTCTGTCGTGCTGAAGGGATGGTGAAACTTTCTCTTGTTTCAGTGTTTCCATCTTTTCCATCGCAACCGAACTTTTAATGTGACTGAAACAAATTGTTGCCTGCTTCAAATTGAAGTTTTTACAAGACTGTCTCAGTCTCCAAGGACCTTTTACCTTAATTCCATCCCTTTGTTTAAACCATTTCATCTGCTTTCTTAATTTTACCATCAATTGCATCTGTTATGATCGCGGTTCGCATATAACTTGATCAGGTAATTTCTTTTAATAAATTTTTAGTGCATTTTGCAGCAGTAATTGGGTGCCCCATCCTTGTAGTTGTGGAGGGGGCATTAATTCAGAAAAAAAGCTAACGTTTCAAGCAACCATGAATGATGCGGCACCTTCCTGACCACAACACTCAAATATTATTAGGGTTTACAAGTCATAGCCAGATCCGAGGGGTTAGGAAATGAGGGAATTGGTGATGGGTGACGATTAGGATGTGTTTACTGAGTATTTGGAATCTGGAAAAAAGGAAAAACAAAGCTCTTAGAAGTCACTCCTAGGCTTCACGATTCACACCTTGGATAAAATGGAGCACGCTTCTACCATAAATTCAGTTTCCTAGATCGGATGTTCTAAAGGAGGTCCACCATAGCTTGTGCCAGGTAATACCGAAAGAGTTGATTGGTCAATCTGAGAAAATTACAAAACTACCCCTTATCATACCACCGTAATTTTTCTCTAAAAACTAGCAGAGCAATGTGATCCAAGTTAACCCCGACTGGGAGGAGTTAAATGATATTTTTAATAGTAATAAATGTTATTTTTTATAGTGTTTTTTATTTAAAAATATATTGAGATGATATTTTTTTATATTTTTAATATTAATATATTAAAATAATGAAAGATATTTAATTTAAAGTAAAGAAAAATTTAAAATTTCAACCATAGAGTCAAATACCTCACTATTTTTTTCATAAAGATTGAGATCGAGGCCTTAAAAAATTTCTGAGAAGCGATCTATGGCCATAAAGATTGTCATGGCTTGGCTTTAATTTGTTCTTGACAATCCAATACTAGGGCTTTAGACAAGGCTACTGTGGAATGAGAAACAGAGACCGGAATTCTGGCTCTTTCTGCTAGCCAATTAGCAAGTTTAGCAGAGTCTCCATCTTCATGGAGGCAGGCCCTCTCCTGTGTATTTCTCGTATATCTAACCTGGTCATGAATAGAATAGTCAGAAGCAAAGTCAATAACTTTAACATAGGTGTTCTTTTGGAGAGTCTTTGTTGAGATTTGTACATCTAGCGTAACTTTTATATCCATAGTAATAAGTAGAAACAACATTTTGCTAAAATTCTCAATGAGTTTGTATTCGACTCATCATGCGTCACATGTCGTTAAGCTTGGAGCCTAGAAAATGATATTTGACTATATTTGTTGCTTTTTTTTAGATTAATGTGGGTGTCTGGAGCAGCTTACGCGTATCTACCCTGAAGTTAACGACTATATAAGTCTTTAGTGGTCATAAGATTTGTTAAACTTGAATTGATGATCTCTAGAGAGCAAAATATTTGTTGCTTTCTTACTCAAAGTCTTCATTGACTAGGAATTGATGTGTTCTTGCACATTTATAACTTCATTAATAGCTAGTGTAGAAGGTTATTTTAGTCTCATAGCATAGCATGCTGGTTTAAACTTACAGCTTGCTTACATTTTCTCTCTCGTTAGTCTTGCTTTTTTCCATGTTATTTTTGCATTTTAACTCACCGACTATTCTCTATTTTATTCTCTATCAACATTTTGAATTGGTTTTTCATTCTCCACGTTGATATATAGTTTAGGTTTAGTGAAGTATTAATATTGGCCATACTCTGTACGCTTTAAACAAGTGTCCCAACCATTAGGCTTCTTCAATGCCATTGTCATTGCCCTTTTCTTTTTCTAGGAATATAGGACTAATTAGAAGTTATATGATTTGCATAAAAAGTTTGAGATTATTCTGAATTCTAGACACTGTTGAATCTTTTAAGGCTAAATGGGTTAAACCTTTCTTAAATTTTAAGTCATATATAAACGGGTCCTTCAGCTAAAAAATTTAGAATGGACCTCCTACATCTTTATCTTGTTTAAAATTGAGTCATTTTATTAGATTTTGTAGGGTTTCATTCATTAATTATAGGGTTTTTGCACATAAAAGTGATGTGACTTGGGCACAAATTGATCTAAATCCTTGACTTATTGACTTATTTTTGAATTCTTAGATGATTTTGACTTTTAAATAGAAAAATTTAAATCTAATATAAATATCCATAATTATAATAAAAATCCATGGAAAAAAAAAACAACAACAAAACTTTAGAAAGTTGTTTTGCATGCAAGAATAAAAAAAATATTTTAAAAAAAATTATATATGAGTCACGTGATTTTCATATGAAAAAATCATTAATTAATTGATGAAACTCAAAATCTAATAGAAAGACCCAATCTAAAATGGGTTAAAGTTATATATATATAAAGTCTTTTTCTTGTTTACTACCTGTTAACAAATGATTTGATAACACTTTGCAAACACTAATTAGAAACCAAATAAATAGAAAACACATAAAAATTAAATGCACAAGATATTTAGTTACGAAGGGAAACCTTTTGAATAACTCTTCAAAAGATAAAAAAAACCTTTCAAGATAGATAACTTTTCACTAGTTTGAAAAATTACAAGACTAGTATCTCTGATCACAAACCCTTTGTGTCTATACTACCTTACTTGTTGAGATAGTGAACTACATCATGTCTCCTATCGTAGTAACTTGCCAGTATACCTGATGATCTTCAAACTATTGTCATCCTAACTAGAACATCCAGTTGTTAACAATTCACATAAGAACTCCTTATAGGAATCTGCAGGCTCTTCAACTCTTCAGGGACCAATTATAATCAAGAATTTCCTACACATTCATCATGTGTCAAGAATATATGTCGCGTAACTTTATGTAAACTCCTTAGTTGATTGGCACACTTACTTCAATATAATTCCTACTTTTACGTTATGAAACTCTCGTTTAAAGCACCTTTTTCTTCAGACTTAACCCTCCTTATATACATGTCTTATGTGATAAGGATAAAGATAATCTTCAAGCTTCCTAGTCTGTTACATTGATAACATATGTGTTTTACAAAAACACTAATAAAATTATTTTTGGATAACCTTTTCTTTTCTATCTGAACTTATCTCACTATCACAATCTTTAGATTTACCGACAGAATTTTCCGTTGGTATTTGTACTATCATTCTGTTGGTAATTAATTTACCAACAAAATCACCGACGGAAATGATTATCTGTAGGTCGGTAATTCTTTTTCTGTCGGTAAGTTCGTTGGTAATAAAAAAATATTATTACTGATGGATTTACTAACGGAAAAGGCACGTAAAAAAAATTAT